>OGGO01000703.1_pt1 | contig 27063 bp, 22 predicted proteins | sample 1571231 | NCBI WGS metagenome assembly OGGO01 (sample SAMEA2582036, study PRJEB24529) | metagenome | biome: Human gut stool | place: China | collected 2011 | reverse complement strand
ATTCAGCAAGCGTGTACTAATAGGTCGAGGGCTTGACCACAATTCGCTTGAGACTTTTAAGTCAACGAAAAAATGTCAGCAGTGATTATTCAGTTTTGAAGGCACGTCCTTCAATCGCAAGACAGAATAGAGAGTCTAGGAAAACAGCATCTGTTGCGAAACGCAATCTAGCTGTTGTTGCCAACGATTCAAAAAGCTGGATTGCAGAGAAAATACTGGACAGAAGCACAGAAATGTGTTATACTGATTCAGTCAAATCGGTCGGTGTCGATGACGGTAAGGTTCCACCTGTTCCCATTCCGAACACAGAAGTTAAGCTTACTTGTGCCGAAGATAGTTAGCTGGAAACGGCTTGTGAAAATAGGTAGTCGCCGACTTAACAGAAAGTTCTGAGATGAAAATCTCAGGGCTTTTTTGTTGCGTTTTGCGACAGAAAATAGTATCATAAAGAAAAACCTTATACTTTCTACAGAATTTCCTGCTACACTGAACGTATAGAGAAAGGAGATTCTATATGGATAAACTGACGAAAAAAGGGCTGGACGGTACCCAGCTCAAGACCATTGCACTGGTGCTGATGGTGCTGGATCACATTCATTATTTCTTTGAATTCACCGGCTGCATCCCGACGGTGTTCAGTATGCTGGGGCGGCTCAGTGCGCCGCTGTTTCTGTTTTGCACGGTGGAGGGCTTTGCCCACACCCATGACCGCAGGCGGTATTTTATCCGCATCTGGGCTATTGGCGCGGCGATGGCAGCGCTGGAATTCTTTATGATCTACGCCAAGGTCTTCCGGCGCGGGGATGGCTTCTACCCGCAGAACGCTATTTTTCAGGATCTGATGCTGCTGTGCATCGTCTGGCAGGGCATCGACTGGCTGCGGGAGAAGAAGCTGGCAAAGGGCATTGCTGCGATAGCCGCTGTGCTGTGCTGGCCTTATGTGGTGGTCGTATTTCTGCTGCTTTTCCCCGGGGTGCAGGAAATGCCCATTGCTTCGACAGCCGTGGCCTTTGTTATCACCAGCCCGCTGCCCATGTGGAGCAGCATTACGGACGGCGGATGGAGCTTTTTGCTGGGCGGTGTGCTGCTGTATGCCCTGCGTGGACGGCGCAAAGTGCAGCTGACGGTATGGGCACTGGTGATTTTCCTGTGTGACTTTGCGCTGACCTTTGGGATGGCTTGCCGACAGGAGGGTTTTGTCTGGACGCAGATGTTCACCGACTACTACGAGTGGTTCGGGGTGGCGGCGGTGCTGCTGATGCTGCTGTACAACGGGCAGCGCGGCAGCGGGCACAAGCAGTGGTTCTATTGGTTCTATCCCGCCCATGTGTACCTGCTGTACGGGGCTTCCTGCCTTGTTTATAACGTGTTGAGGTGATCTTGTGGCAAACATTCTGGCAGTAGATGACAATCTGGAGCTCTGTAAGCTGATCCGCACCGCCTTGGAGTGGGACGGCCACCGGGTAGAAACGCGGCAGGCGGGCGGGGCGCTGACCGAACCGCTCTGCCGCTGGGCAGACTGCATCCTGCTGGACGTGATGATGCCCGGGGAGGATGGCTTTGCGGTCTGTCGGCGCATCCGCAGCCTGACCGATGTGCCCATTCTCTTTCTGAGTGCCCGCACCGACGAGGCCGCTGTGCTGGAGGGGCTGGGCATCGGGGCAGATGACTTTTTGTCCAAACCCTTCCGGGTGGCAGAGCTGCGGGCGCGGGTGGCAGCACATCTGCGGCGGCAGAACCGCACCCCGGCGCACCGGATGGTGCGCAGCGGCGTAGCCTTTGACCTGACCGCCCGGAGCGCGGCGGTGGAAGGGAAAGAACTGCCCTTGACCCGCTCGGAGTATGCCATCTGCGAGTATCTGGCGCTGCACGCCGGGCAGACCTTTACCAAGGAACAAATTTACGAAGCGGTTTTTGGCATTGACGGCACTGCGGACGACACCGCCGTGACCCAGCACATCAAAAATATCAGGGCAAAGCTGCGGGCGGCGGGCGTGCCAGAGCCGGAAAAGCTGCTCAATACCGTATGGGGCGTGGGGTACCGATGGAAAAGCGAAGACTGACTTCTCTGCGCAGCGTGCTGCTGCAATATCTGGTGCGCACGGCGCTGGCCTGCCTGCTGGTCGCGGTGGGGTGGCTGCTGGGGCTGCTGCTGTGGATCCAGAACGGCGGGCTGTTTCTTCCCGCGAATCAAGCTGCACAGGCCTGTCAGAAAGCCGCACAGGACGTTTTACCGGGCATGACCGCCGCCACCTTTGACGAGACGCAGCTGGACTCCTTGTGCCGGTACGCCCTGTTTGCCGCGCCGGACAGCAGCGAGGTGCTGGCCACCAACATGGATGCCGGGCACTTGCAGCGGGCAATGGAGAACTGGCAGGGGAAAACCCGCTGGCATTTTGGATACACACAGTATTATATGACGTCAAAATTGCAGGACGGAACGGTCTGTCTGCTGCAATTTGACTATGCCGTGCCCTACGCCGACCCTGCGTTGCGGGGCGTGCTGCCGGATATGCAGACCGTGCACTGTATTCTGGGCATTCTGCTGCTGGTAGGCGCGGTGGTGTGGAGCACCCACAGAACCGGGCGTTTCCTGACCCGGGAGACCGAAAAGCTGACCGCCGCAGCACAGGCGGTGGCACGGAAGGAGCTGGACAGCGCGGTGTTTTCCGGCGCGAAGGTGCGGGAGTACGAGAGCGCTTTGCAGGCGCTGCAGACCATGGGCGACGCCCTGACCGGCAGCTTGCAGAAGCAGTGGGCCATGGAGCAGCGGCAGCTGGAGCAGATCATTCAGCTGTCCCACAAGCTGAAAACGCCGCTGACCATCATCGAGGGCAATGCGGAGCTGCTGGCAGAGGATGATGGCCTGACCGCAGAACAGAAAGCGCAGGTGGAGTCTATTTTGCAGGGCGCAGAGCAGACCCGCACCTATCTTGGCAAGATCCGCGCCGAGGTGCAGACCCCGCTGCGGTATAAACGAAATGCAGAATGATGACGAAAAAAGACAGCACTGCTGCAAATAGCCCAACAGAAAAATGAGCCGGACTTCTCCCAAAAGGCGTTGTCCGGCTCGTTTTTTTGCTGTGAGCGGAAGCGGGCGGGAAGCAGCTACAGTGGGAACGGTATATATAAAAAGTGGACAGCCTGCGGTGTCCCATATCTTTTTGCCCCAAAATCTGTACGAAACGCGCAGAATAGTTGCTTTTCTTCGGCAGTTTTGATATACTGGACACGTTTTCCCATTTTGACCCCGCACTGGATTTCACACGGGAGCTCGATATTTTTTTGACAAGGAGGAACCGGGTGCTGCGGCCTTTGGCTGCGCACCCAATACAAACCACATTATGGAACAAATGTTGATCTGTCTGTCCCTTGCCCTGATCGCCGGCCTGCTCATGTCACGCGCTGCCAAGGCCGTGCGTCTGCCCGCCGTCACCGCTTACCTGCTTACCGGCCTGCTGCTGGGGCCCTTCTTTCTGGGTCGGCTGGGGCTGAGCCGTTTCGGCTTCGGCTTTGGCAGCCTTGCCGCCGTGGAGGGATACGGCATTATCACACAAGTGGCGCTGGGCTTTATCGCCTTCGTCATCGGCAACGAGTTCCGTCTCAGCGCCCTGAAGCACATGGGACGCCGCGCCGTGACCGTGGGCATTGCGCAGGCGGTGATCACCACCGCGCTGGTGGATATCGCCCTTGTTGCCCTGCACTTTGCCCGCCCGGACGCCATCTCGCTGGCCTCTGCCATCACGCTGGGCTCTATCGCCGCCGCTACCGCACCCGCCGCCACCCTGATGGTGGTCAAGCAGTATAAGGCAGACGGCCCGCTGACCAAGCTTCTGCTGATGGTGGTCGCTATTGACGACGCCGTGGGTCTGGTGCTGTTCTCGGCATCCTACGGCGTGGCAAACGCGCTGGAGCAGGGGCGCATCGACCCCGTAAGCGTGGTGTTGGAGCCGCTGCTGGAGATCGCGCTCTCGCTGGCGCTGGGCGCTGCCGCCGGTTACCTGCTGAACCTGCTGGAGGTCTACTTCCACTCCCGCTCCAAGCGCATGAGCCTGTCGGTGGCCTTTGTGCTGCTGACGGTGGGCTTGTCCATGACCGAGTTTGAGATCAATGGCACCCGCTGCGGTTTCTCGCTGCTGCTGGTGTGCATGATGACCGGCACCGTGTTCTGCAACGTCTGCCCCACCTCGGACGAGCTGATGGATCGTCTGGACCGCTGGGTGTCTCCCATCAACATCCTGTTCTTCGTGCTGTCCGGCGCAGAGCTGGACCTGACCATCCTCACCAACCCCATGGTGCTGCTCATCGGCGTGGTGTACATCGTGGCGCGCTCTGCAGGTAAGATCAGCGGCTCTTACCTGAGCTGCCGCGCCACCAGCTGCAGCTCCGCCATCCAGAAGTATCTGGGCATCACCCTGCTGCCGCAGGCAGGCGTGGCGCTGGGCATGGCTGCCACAGCCGCCGAGCTGTCGGACGGCCACATGGTGCGCAACGTGGTGCTGTTCTCGGTGCTGGTGTACGAGCTGGTAGGCCCCACCCTGACCAAGATCTCGCTGACCGCTGCCGGAGAGATCCGCCCCGAGGGACGCACCAGCGCCCGCGTGGAGAACCAGCCCGAAGCCCCTGTGGAGCTGAGCTGAGAGGGTTTGGAATGGCCTCCGCTGCGCTCTGGCCATAAGCAGAGGAAAGGTTATTTTTAATAGAGCAATGCCGGAGCGTCTACGGACGCTCCGGCATTGCATTTTCACGGGAGGGGGCACCCCTTCCGTCATCGCCTACGGCGATGCCACCTTCCCCAAGGGGACGGCTTCAGTGGCGGCGGCAAAGTTTCCGTCACAACCCAAAGGCGTCCCCTTGGGGGAGCTGGCGAACGGAGTGAGCCTGAGGGGGCGGCTCCAGCGCGTCGAAATCGCTGTGACCTTGCTGTGCTGAACGCACAGCATTTGCTGCGCAAACCGGTCTGCGACTTGAAAGCCCCACTGGGGCTTTCATGCCTTGCAGGCACCGCCGCACCTTTCTTCTCTTTTGGTGTCAAAAGAGAACATCCACGGGCTACCACCTCCTTCCCCACCTTTACGTGCAAAAGGTTGCTTTCTGTCGAATTAACACGCAATCATTGACGAAAGGTGTTATTTTTTGTATACTAAGCTTATCAACGCTGGCACAATTTTCCTGTTGTGTCAGTGGTTGCTAAGAAGGAATAGTGAAGGAGAATGAAATACTATGAAAAGCACTGGCATCGTCCGCGGCATTGATTCGCTGGGACGGATCGTTCTGCCGAAGGAGCTGCGCACCAGTATGCACCTCGACACCGACACCAAATTGGAGATCTTTGTGGATGGGGACGCCATCGTCCTGAAAAAGCACCGCCCTGCCGGCAGCTGCGATTTTTGCGGCGAGGTGGACGAGCAGGCCATCCAGTTCGGCGGCTACTGCATCTGTGCCGCCTGCCGCCGCAAGCTCAGCGCACTGTAACTCAGAAGGGAGGCCCTTTCCATGAGTCAGTTCATCGACTTTACCCTTCCCTCCACCGTGCCGGGGCGCACCCTGCACGGCTTTCGCTGCGTTCCGGAGGGACAGGTGCGGGCGGTGCTGCAGCTGTCCCACGGCATGGTGGAATACATTGACCGCTACCGCCCCTTGGCAGAATATCTGGCCGACCGGGGCATTCTGGTCACCGGGCACGACCATCTGGGACATGGTGCGTCCATCCGCACCAAAGAGGATTACGGCTATTTTGCTGAGCCGGACGGCAACCGCGCTGTGTTGGCCGACCTGCACGCTGTGACCGTGCTGACCAAGCAGCTTTACCCGGATCTGCCCTACTTTTTGCTGGGGCACAGCATGGGTTCCTTCTATGCCCGGCAGTACCTGTGCGAGTATGGCCGGGAGCTGGACGGTGCCATCATCATGGGCACCGGCTTCCAGCCCAAGGCGCTGGTCAAGACAGCCAAGACCCTTTGCCGGGTGCTGGCAGCCTTCCACGACTGGCACTACCGCAGCAGCCTTGTGGCCAACCTTTCCTTTATGGGCTACAACAAGGGCTTGGAGGGCCGCACCACCCATGACTGGCTCAACCGCGACCAGACCGAGGTAGATAAGTATCTGGCCGAGGAGCGCTGCACCTTTACCTTTACGCTGAACGCCTATTACAGTATGTTCAGCGGCATCCTGCGTCTGCACGACCCGGCTTTTCTGGCACGGATGCCCAAAGACCTGCCGCTGCTCTTCCTCTCCGGCGATGCCGATCCGGTGGGCGAGCAGGGCAAGGGCGTGCGCCGCGCCATCCAGAGCCTGAAGGACGCCGGTGTGCTGAACATTGAAAGCATCTTCTACCCCGGTGCCCGCCACGAGCTGCTGCTGGAGACCAACAAGCTGGAGGTTTTTGCAGATATCGCCGCATGGCTGGATAAACAGCTGGCAAAACAGTAAAAACGACCAACGGGCTGCTGCACAAAACGTGCAGCAGCCCGTTTCTCTTTGGCGGCAGGCACCGCGCAGCAGCAAAAAGAGAGAAGCTGACCCGATAGCGCCTGAGCGCACGCGTGCCAGCGTAAGCAAAACAAGGCGGATTCTCCAAAATGGTTGCATATCATCGCAAAAAGGCAACTGCCGTCTTGTTTATTTTGTGCACTTATGCTAAAATAACGGACGGATGGTTGATTTTTATAGAGCGGTATTACTTTTCCGATGCTGTAAAAAATTCGGCTGAGCCGAAAAAAATAAGGACGCAACAAAAGGAGAACACGCCATGAAAAAACTTTTTGCCATGACGGCTGCTGTGCTGCTGCTGTTTTCTGTGCTGCTGGGCATCCCCGCCGCCTATGGGCAGGCACCGGAGACGGGCAAAACGCTGGATATCCTGTTCAGCCACGACACCCACTCCCACCTGAACAACTTTACCACCGTGGTGGAGGATGAGGAAACGGACATCGGCGGCTTTGCCCGCGCCAACACCCTCATCAAGGCGCAGCGCGCCAAAGACCCGGACACCCTTGTGATCGACGGCGGCGACTTTTCCATGGGCACCCTGATCCAGACGGTGTTTGAAACGCAGGCCGCAGAGCTGCGGATGCTGGGCTGCATGGGTTACGATGTGACCACCTTCGGCAACCACGAGTTTGATTACCGCTCCAAGGGGCTTGCCAATATGCTTACCAGCGCCCGCACCTCCGGCGATGCCGTCCCGGCCATCGTGGTCTGCAATGTGGACTGGGACGCTATGGAAAGCGCTGGTCTTACCGAGGGCCAGCAGCTGCTCAAGGACGCCTTTGCCGCCTACGGCGTGCAGGACTACACCGTGCTGCAGAAGGGTGATGTGCGCATTGCCGTGGTGGGCGTTTTCGGCAAGGACGCCCTTTCCTGTGCGCCCACCTGCGAGCTGAAATTCAAGGACCCGGTACAGGCGGTAAAGGCCACCGTGGCAGAGATCAAGGCGAACGAAACCGTGGATATGATCGTCTGCGTTTCCCACAGCGGTACATGGGACGATCCCAAAAAGTCTGAGGACGAGCTGCTGGCCAAGGGTGTACCTGACCTTGACCTCATCCTGAGCGGCCACACCCACAGCCGCATCCGGCAGCCTATCCGGCACGGGGACACCTATGTGGTCTCCTGCGGCGAATACGGCAAAAATTTGGGCAGTCTTACCATGGCACAAAAAGCGGACGGCCGCTGGCAGGTGACCGATTATCAGCTGATCCCCATCACTTCCGATATTCCCGCCGATGCGGAAACGCAAGAGGTCATCGACCGCTTTATGGACACAGTGGACGAGGATTATCTGGCGCAGTTCGGCTACACCAAGGATCAGGTGCTGGCAGAAAATGACGTTGTTTTCTCCAATCTGAAGGATCTGGAAAAGGTGCACACCGAGCACAATCTGGGCGATATCATCGCGGACGCCTATGTGTACGCGGTGGAGAACGCCGCCGACTATGACGGCGTACCGGTAGATCTGGCAGTCGTGCCCAGCGGCACCGTGCGCGACACCTACGCCCGGGGCGATATCACGGTGGAGCAGGTGTTCAACTCCTTCTCGCTGGGCATCGGCGCGGACGGCGTGCCGGGCTATCCCCTCATCGAGGTTTATCTCACCGGCAAGGAACTGCGCACCGCCGCCGAGATCGACGCTTCCGTGTCGGACTTCATGACCACCGCGCGGCTGTATTGCAGCGGCCTGAACTTTACCTACAACCCCCACCGTCTGCTGCTGAACAAGGTGACGGACGTCTATCTGGTCAAGGACGGGCAGCGCGTGGAGCTGCAGGACGACAAGCTGTACCGCATCGTGGCCGACCTTTACAGCGGGCAGATGCTGAGCGCCGTGACGGATATGTCCTACGGCATTCTGTCAATCGTGCCGAAGTACGCCGACGGCACACCCATCGAAGATTTTGAGGATGTGATCCTGACCGAAAACGGCAAAGAGCTGAAGGGCTGGGACGCCATTGCGCGGTACATGGCGTCGTTCGAGGACACCGACGGCGACGGCATCGGCAATGTGCCGGACTATTACAGCACCCTGCACGACCGCAAAAAGGTGGAGGACAGCCGCAGCCTTGCCGCGCTGCTGAAAAAGCCCAACCGCTTTACCTTCATCCTTCTTGGCATCATTCTCACCGCCGTTGTACTGGTGGTATGCCTTGTGCTGCTGCTCCGCAAGCTGGTGCGCAAGCTCCGGCGCAGGAAAAAGGCGCGTTAAAATAGCACAATGCCGGACAGCTTGCGGGCTGCCCGGCATTGCGTTTTCACGGGAAAATTACCCCCTCAGCCTCACTACGCTCGGCAGCTCCCCCAAGGGGACGCCTTATGGCGATACCGCAAAGTTTCCGACCAGCACAAAAGCCGTCCCCTTGAGGAAGGTGGCATCGCCGTAGGCGATGACGGAAGGGGTCTCTATAATAAAAAAATCCCGGCACCGTAAGGTGTCGGGATTTTTTGGTATCAAATTTTAGCCCTCGATGAGCTCCACGGTCTTCATCTTGACCGGGGTGGTGGGCTTGTCGTTCCAGTCGGTGCGGACGGCAGCGATCTTATCCACAACGTCCATGCCGGCAACTACCTTGCCAAAGGCGGCGTACTGGCCGTCCAGATGGGGGGCATCCTTGTGCATGATGAAGAACTGGCTGCCTGCGCTGTTGGGGTTCATGCTGCGGGCCATGCTGATCACACCGCGGGTGTGCTTGAGGGGGTTGTTGACGCCGTTAGCGGCAAACTCGCCCTTGATGTTCCAGCCCGGGCCGCCGGTGCCGGTGCCCAGCGGGCAGCCGCCCTGGATCATAAAGCCGGGGATGACACGGTGGAAGGTCAGGCCGTTGTAAAAGCCTTCCTTGACCAGCTTTTTGAAATTCTCACAGGTGATGGGGGCAACTTCCTCGTTCAGCTCGATGTCGATGATGCCGCCGTCTTCCATAGTAATGCGAACCATAACGCTACAATACTCCTTTTGTGTTGACCCCGCAGCGGGGGTGGGTGGGGCAGAAATGCCTGCCCGGATATCCCTTATAGTATACCATAGGTTTTGCCCGTTGCAACGATGCAGATGCAACGTTTTTGTGAATTATCTGCCCAAATAGGCTAAAAATGTGCGCCGCAACCGGAGTTTACGCTCTGGTTGGTGGACGCAACCGGGCTTTTGTGCTAGAATCGTGCCACAAAAAATAATTACAGCTCCCCCTGCATCTCCACCATATCCGCCCAGAAGCGCTTGGGGCAATGGGTCATGCGGCCTTTTTCGTTGTGGCGCGCCTTGATTTCCAGCGTTTTGTAGAACTGCGTCCACAGCGCCTGAAACTGCTGCTCCCGCACACTGGGCGGCGGCAGCTCCAAGGGCGCTGCCAGCTCCAGCAGCCGGGTGCTGTGCCCCTCGTGCAGCAGCACTGCCTGATGGACGGCATCGTAGATCATGAAGTCCTCCTCCGGGAAGCGTCCGCAGAAGTGCGGGCGCAGCAGGGGGAGGATATAATTTTTGGGGTGGATGACCGCGCCCAGCATCCCGTCATGCTCCTCGAACCGCACAAAGCCCTGAAATTTGTCTACCTCCCAGTCCAGACTTTTTTTCATGGCGTAGAGGGGCGCGACCACCGGATGCCCCTCCCGTTTGACCGTGCCCGGGCCCAGCGCAAAGGCCAGATGCAGAAACCGGAGCAACAGCAGCTCCTTGTCCTCCTGCCCGGAGAGAAAATCCCGGCTGACAAGGTACTCGGTCTCTGCGCCCAGCTTTTTGCCAAAGCTGGCGAACACCCGCCGGGCAACGGCGGGGTCGGTGGCAATCTCCTTGACCGGGTAAAGGGTGGCGGTCTCCCGCTGGGGCGTCCACACCGCAAAGGGAAGCTCGTGCTGGGCAAAGCTTTCGTACACACAGCACAGAAAGCCCTCAAAGCTGCCGTCGTACAGGTAGACTACATCGGCATCGTGCAGCTTGCGCGCCCCCTTGGGGCTTACAGCGCCTTGGCAAGACATTGCACGGCCTCCTCTCGTACCATTCGGACAGCCGCCCGGGGCGGTACGCCCTGCCCGATGAGATTGTCCACGGCGGGCGGGCTGAACAGGCTCAGCTGCTCGCAGCTGCCGCTGAATACGTTGGGGTCGATGAGCGCCCGGGTAATGCGCTCCCGCCCGGCACTGCCGCGCCCCGGGTGCGCCCCGGAAAAGCCCCGGCAGGTGATGAAGTATTGCGCCCGCTTGAGCACCACGCCCATGCGCTTGAGCTCGTCCAGACCCAGCGCCGCCTGCTTGCGGGCGCGCCAGATGCGCCGGGCACTTTTTGGGCCGATGCCCGGCACCCGCAGCAGCATCTCGAAGGGGGCGCGGTTCACGTCCACCGGGAACAGTCCGTAGTGCTGCACCGCCCAGTTGCATTTGGGGTCCAGATAGGGGTTGAAGTTGGGATTGTTCTTATCTAAAATCTCGTCCGCCTCGAACTGGTAGAAACGCAGCAGCCAGTCGGCCTGATACAGCCGGTGCTCCCGCAGAAGGGGCGGCTTGGTGTCCAGCGCGGGCAGGCGGGTGTCCTCGGCTACCGGGATGTAAGCGGAGTAGAACACCCGCTTCAGCCCGTACTTCTGGTACATCCCCTCGGTCAGCTTTAAGATGTGGTAGTCCGTCTCCGGCGAAGCGCCCACGATCATCTGGGTGCTCTGCCCGGCGGGGGCAAACTTGGGCGCGTGGCGGTAGAGGGTAAGCTCCTCCCGGCTGGCAGCGCCGGACACTGCGATCTGCTTCATGGGGCGGAAGATGGAGTGCCGCCCCTTGTCCGGGGCAAGCAGGTTCAGGCTGCGCTCACTGGGCAGCTCCACGTTCACGCTCAGACGGTCGGCCAGATACCCCAGCTGCTGCAAAAGCTCCGGGCTTGTGCCCGGAATGGCCTTGGCGTGGATGTAGCCCCCGAAGCGGTATTCACCCCGCAGCAGCCGCAGCACCGCCAGCATCCGCTCGGTGGTGTAGTCCGGGGTGCCCAGCACCGCGCTGGACAAAAACAGCCCCTCGATGTAGTTGCGGCGGTAGAACTCCATGGTCAGCTCTGCCAGTTCCCGGGGCGCAAAGGTGGCGCGGGGGATATCGTTGGAGCGGCGGTTGACGCAGTAGCCGCAGTCGAAGGAGCAGCAGTTGGACATGAGCACCTTGAGCAGGCTGACGCAGCGGCCATCGGCGGTAAAGGCGTGGCAGCAGCCCGGGGCATAGCAACTGCCTACCGTGCCCGGGCGCGCGGTGCGGGACGCCCCGCTGGAGGTGCAGGCAACGTCATATTTGGCGCTGTCCGCCAGAATGGTCAGCTTGTCCATCAGGGTCTGTTCCATGCAAAAACACCTCCAAAGGGGATAAAACCGGGAAAAAGGGTCAAAAAATAAAGCCATGCGCAAAACAGCAGATGGCTTTATGAAAATAGGTCAGCCGCAAAATTTTAAATCGTCCGGCTTACCACTTGGCCTTGGTCTCCACCACGCGGCCTGCAATGTGCAGGTGGTTCAGCTCCTCGCCCTTGATGACCATCTCATGATAGGCGGGGTTGAAAGGCTGCAATACCACGCAGTTGCCGCGCTGGATGTAGCGCTTCAAAGTGCCCTCGCCCTCGTCGCCGTAGATCAGCACGCCCAGGTCGCCGTTTTCCAGCGTGTCCTGCTTGTGCACCAGCGCAAGGTCGCCGTCCTGAATGCGGGGCTCCATGCTGTCGCCGCGCACCACCAGATAAAAATAGTTGGCGGGATCCTTCACCCGGGCGTACTCCTGCCCGTAGTCCTCTTCAAAGGCCAGTGCGCCGTAGCCGGCCTTCACTGTGCCGATGACCGGGATCAGGCTCTCGGTATAGCTGCCAAAAAAGCGCTCCTCGGGTGCAGAAACGTTGCTGACCGGGCGGTACAGCCCCAGCAGATAGTCTGCCGTGGTGTTCAACAGCTCTGCGATGCGCGCCACGGTGGAGGGGTCGGGGGAGGATTTGCCGCTTTCCCACTTGCCGACAGCCTGCTGGGTGACCCCCAGTCTGGCGGCAAGCTCCGCTTGGCTGACGCCCTGCTTTTTGCGGCACTGCTTCAATAGCTCTGAAAACGACATAATGATGCTCCTTTTCCCGATGGGTGGTTTATGTTGGTTTTATTATACAACAAAAAGGTGTTTCTGTAAAGAGAGATTCCAAAAAAACTTCGAATAAAGGTTGTGATAATTGCGCCTGCTGTACAGCCGCCCAGCAGAAAAAAGAAAAAATTTGCAGAAGGGCTTGACAGGACGGTGTAAATCTGGTAAAGTAAATAGGCATTCGACACGGCGTAATGCGAGTGTCCACAAGGAGAGATGTCCGAGTGGTTTAAGGAAGCAGTCTTGAAAACTGCCGTACGGCAACGTACCGTGGGTTCGAATCCCACTCTCTCCGCCATTTTTTATTGAATAAGTGTAATGCACTTTGCTCTGGAGTAGTACTCAAGAGGCCGAAGAGGCGCCCCTGCTAAGGGCGTAGGTCGTCTAAACAACGGCGCGAGGGTTCAAATCCCTCCTACTCCGCCAAGAAAATCCCTCGTAGTTTCGTGAAAACTGCGGGGGATTTTCCTTTTTGTAGCGTTTTTACGCGTGAAAAAAGGGGCTCTGAAAAGCCCGCAGGCTTTTCAGAACCCCAAAATTATAAATAATCTTTCCGCTGAATATGCCCAGAGCAACGCAGAGGGCATTCCCAATCGTCTCGTCTTGCAGCGGTGAGCCAGCTGAACCGGAAAAGCTTTACAGCAGCAGGTTCGTGATGCCTGCCAGCACCAGCAGGTGCACCGGGTAGAACCAGTAAAAGGCCTTTTTTTGCAGCGGACTGCACGCGCCGCGCTGCCCGTTGTAGAACCAGACCAGTACAAAGGCCAGCGGGGCGGTGAGCTCGAACAAGAACAGCAGCGCGCCCGCAAGGCACTGCCGCTTGCGGTTTGCGCGGGTGAGGTATAAGGCGCAGATGATCAGCACGCCGATGGCGTTGTAGTCGGTATTGGCAGCCAGCGCCAGCGCAGCGCAGCCCCCGGCACACAGGATGCCCTGCCAGCCGGGCAGGCCGTTTTCCTTTTCAAAGTGCTTGAGCCCTGCCATAGCCAGCACGCCCAGCGCCAGCGTCCAGTAAACATTCTGCGCGCCCGGGAAAAAGGGGGTGCGGAAGAACGCAAGGTCAAAGGGCACCTCGCTCAAAAGGCCGAACAGCACCAGCCGCCCAAGGTAGCCCTTGACGTTGTGGGTGTGCACAAAGCCCTCCACCAGCAAAAAGCAGAACAGCGGAAAGGCCAGCCGCCCGGTGAAGCGCAGCACCATGTCCAGCCGGTAAAGCGGATAGGCAGAAAGGGTATCCTGCGAGAGGGTGCCGGCGTCCAGCCCGGGCGTAAGGATGCCTGCCTCGATGCAGGACGCGCCGATGTGGTCCACCAGCATGGTGATGCAGGCAATGGTTTTCAGAGCGGTGCCGCTGAAGGTGCGGCGCGGGGAAAGTGCGGTCATAAAAACACCTCGGTCAGTTTGTAAAAAATCGTTGTAAAAACTATAACGGAAGAAAGGCGGCATTTCCTGCAGAAATCGCGGCAAAATCTGCACAGAGCGTGCAAAAATCGGGGCAAAATGCTTGACAGAAAAGGCGCGGGATAGTACAATCAAGAAGATAATTGAACTGACTCAAACGAAAGATGAAAAAGATTCACAAAGAATCGGGCGTCTCCGAACCAGTAAAGATGGAAGGAGGCTTTGGGCATGACGCTATTTTCTTACGAAATTTTTGATGCCGTGGCCCGGCAGGGCAGCTTTAACAAAGCGGCACAGCAGCTGCACCTGACCCCCTCGGCCATCAGTCACGCCATTGCCGTAATGGAGGAGGAGCTGGGTTTTGCCCTGTTCAACCGCGGCAAAAACGGCGTGTCCATGACCAGCTACGGCGCTTCCCTATACCCCTCTATCCGCGATGTGCTCAACAGTGACGAGGCGCTGAAGCAGAGCATCGCCCGCCTGAACGGCTTGGAAAAGGGCAAGGTAAAGCTGGGCGTGTTCAACTCGGTGTGCGCATCGCTGCTGCCCGGGCTACTGAAAAGCTTTGCAACGCATTATCCGCAGATCGAGATCGAAGTATATCAGGGCACCTACGACGATGTCAAGGAATGGCTGCGCACCGGTCAGGTGGACATCGCCTTCCTGTCCTCCACCTGCCGGGAGGAGTTCAACCTCACCGAGCTGTTCCGGGAGCCGCTGCTGTGCATCGTGCCGCAGGACTGGCCGGAGCCGCAGGACGGCGTGATGACCCCGGCGCTGATGAACGGCCAGAGCTTTGTAGTGCAGTGCGACGCCACCGACGCCGAGATGCGCCAGTTCCTCAAGAAATACAAGATCGGCACCGAGCGCCGCTGCCATGTCATCGACGACCAGTCCAACATCGCCATGGTGGAAGCCGGGCTTGGCATCTCCATCATGCCGCAGATGCTGCTGCGGGACTGCAAGGCCGCCGTCAAGGTGTACCCCATCGAGCCGGAGGAGTACCGCGTGGTGGGCTTGGCCGTGCAGCGCCCGGCGTCTATGGCTCCCGCCGTGGAGCAGATGTTCCACCACATCGTGGAGTACTGCCACGAGCTGGATCTTTCGTTGTAAATAATTATAATGTCGGAATACCGGAGCGTTTGCGGACGCTCCGGTTTTCCGTTTTTATAGGAACTTGTTCTCCGACAGCGTCCTCGCCCTCTCCGTCTGCTCACTGCGTTCGCAGCCACCTCTCCCAAAGGGAGAGGCCTTGGCATGGCGGCAAAGTTGCCGGTTAAATTGCGAAGTATACGGTTTCGCCAGAGGCTCTCCCTTTGGGAGAGCTGGCGCGTTAGCGCCTGAGAGGGCGAGGATGCTAACCGCAGCGCTGCGCTTTCGCAGAAAGCAGCGCTGCAAATGCCGTTTTCCGTTACGACCCCTCCCGTGAAAATGGGTTTCAGGAAAGTCCGCAGACTTTCCTGAAACCCGAAATTTAAAATATTCATTCCAAATCGTCCCGTCTGCCGCCGCAAGTAAAAATTGCATCCGGCGGCAAAAAGGATTATACTATAAAAAATGTCTGCGGTGCACAGGCCGCAGGGGCAGAGGAGATGAAGCATGAAACGACGGGACTTTTGTAAGGGTCTTGCGGTGACCCTTGCGGCGGGGGCACTGGCTCCCGGAGCGGCGCTGCCGCAGGCCGGGGCGGCTACGGCGCTGGTCGGCCGCGCCGTGCCGGACGACTACTATACCCTGTGGTACCGCAGCGACCGCTGCAGCGCTGACCTGCGGCACGATTACTATTACAGCGACAGCCTGTTCGACCACGCCGCCACAGAGTACGACGATAAGCTGGCACTGGCTACCTTGGGCATGGCTGCGGCTGCGGACAGCTCGTGGGAGAGCGACCAGCGCTATTGGATGACGGGCGAGGTCGGCCGTGCCGACCATATCCGGGATGCCTTTGCAAAGCTGGGCTTTGCCGAGGTGCAGCTGTTCAACTATACCCACAGCCTGAACGATGCCCCGGATACGGTGGCCTGTGCCGTTGCCCGCAAAACACTGGTGCGCGGCGGCAGACAGGTGACCATCATCGGGGCGTTCGCGCGCGGCTCCGGTTATGGAGCCGAGTGGTCCGGCAACCTTCATGCAGGCTCCGGCAGCGCCCACACGGGTTTTGTAGCAGCGGCGCGGCAGCTGACTGAAAAAATACGCGGATATGTTCAGGCATCGGCCAAGCGCCAGCCGCTGGGCACCCTGAAGCTCTGGATGGGCGGCTACAGCCGTGCCGGCGGCGTAACGAATTTAGTGGCGGCGCGTCTGCCCGCCGTGCTGCCGCAGCTGGAAAAGAAAAACACCTTCATCTATACCTTTGCCGCCCCGGCTGCGCTGGCGGCGGCAGACTGCCCCGAGCTGCAGCAGGACTTTGACAACAACCATACGGCAAGCGGCAGTCTGAAAAAGAACTGGAGCGCCAGCAACATCTTCAACATCATCTCCAGCGGAGATGTGGTCCCCCGGGTGCTGCCCGCAGAGTGGGGCTTCTACCGCAACGGCAACGACCGTTTTCTGCCCGCTACAGTTGTCCCGGAGGAACTGCAGGCGCTGAACGACCGCAGCGCAGGGATGGAGGGCGCACCGCTGGATTTCGGGCGGCTGGCCGTCACCGAGGAGACCGATGCCGTGCTGCAGTCCATGATGACCCTGTTCGGCAGCCGTCAGACCTATCACGAGGACTACGAGGATGCCATGCGCTGTATACTGCAATGCGTGACCACCCGCTCGGAAGCAGAGGTGACCCGGGGCGTCATTCTGGACGATGCTGCCGTGGTGGCGCAGCTGCGCAGCATGGAGCCCATGCAGCAGTTCCCGCAGGAAAAGGTGGAGCGCTGTGTGCAGGCGGCCTCTGCCCTGAGCCGCCCGCTGCTGGAAAAGCTGGGCAATGCAGTGCCGCTGCAGGCACAGCAGATCGTGATCCCCATGCTGGCAGTCGGTCTGTGCTTTGAATTGGACCCGGAGACGCTGCAGCTGGTGTCAGACTTTGTATTGTCCACCATCACGGTAAAGGGGCAGCTGAGCGGCATCCTGAAAACAGTGCTGTGTCACTTTTTGGAAACCTACATTACCCTGCTGGAATACTATGACCCTGCCGACCACGGCATGGAGCCCTATACCCGGCAGGAAGAGCTATAAGCAAAAGGCCGCTGCGCAGACATCGCGCAGCGGCCTTGGCTTTTTACAGATAAGATCAGAACTTGAACAGGTTCAGCCCGGTAACGGGGTCGTACTGGCGGTCTACTGTGCCGTCCAGAACATCCACCACCATCTCACAGGTGGCGCTGACCACCGCCCGGTTCAGATGTCCGCCGAACACCTCGCCCTTGTCGTTGCCGGCGCTCATGTGCAGGTGGGTGTAGAATGCGCCGTTCATGGTGTTGATGGTGCCGGTTAGGGACACGATCTCAAAACTGCCGCTGAAGGTGTTGGCGTAGTATTTCTTCTCCGCTACATTGTATACGCCCACCGTAAAGCTGTTGGTGGCGCCCAGCGCCTGCACGGCGGCAAGGCGGATGTTTTCCTTCAGGGCAAGCTCTTTGACCTGTTCAAGGATCTCTTCGTCCTTGTCGATGCGTACAATGATCTTATTGCCAAAACGTTTGTATTCCATGGGGAAGGTTCTCCTTTATGTGTGTTTTGTGCGCTGCCCTTTGTCGGGAACGAGTACGGCAAACGGGAATTTAGTAACGCAAAAGGAAATATATGACATATACCCAACTAAGTAATCCATGAAAAATCGCCCAACCGACAGACTTCCACGTTGTATAACTAATAACCATAGCTAATGCACTTCCAAAAGTTATACCTGATTTTACCGTTTTCTTGACATTCGTTGATTTATTATCTTCCACGTTTGTTTCCTCCGCAAATTTGGATTTGTTGGACTAAGCCGAGTATATCACACCCGCCAAGGAAAGAACACCCCGATAGCGTAAAATTTGCAGGTGGAAACTTGTCGGGGCGGGGACTTGGCAAACCCGGCGTGATTGCGCTATAATAGAGCCATAACAGTTCCACAAAGGTGTGGTAAGGGAGGTGCGGTCATGATCCGGGTGGCAGTCGTAGAGGATGACGCGGAGGTGCAGGGGGTATTGCAGGAGTACATCCGGCGGTATACCCGGCAGTACGGGACAGAATTTGAGGTATCGGTCTTTGCGGACGGGGTGGACATTCTGGACAATTACCGCGCCGTCTACGATATTATTTTTCTGGATGTGGAGATGAAGCATCTGGACGGCATGACCACGGCAGAGCGCATCCGGCAGATGGATGCAGACGTCATCCTGATCTTCATCACCAATATGGCGCAGTATGCCATCCGGGGCTACTCGGTGGGGGCACTGGACTATGTGCTGAAACCGGTGCCCTACTTTGCCTTTTCACAGCAGCTGTTCAAGGCCGTTTCCCGGCTGGAAAAGCGGGCAAAGCACTACCTGACCGTGCCGGTGGAGGGCGGGCTGCGGCGGCTGGACACTGCGAGCATCTATTACTTGGAAAGCGAGGGTCACCGGGTGAACTTTTACACCGATGAGGGCGATTTTTCTGCCCCCGGTGCGCTCAAGACCTTTGAGGAAAAGCTGGCGGACTGCCCCTTTGCCCGGTGTAACAGCGGCTACCTTGTCAATCTGGCACAGGTGCGGGAGCTGCGGCAGAGCACCGTACAGGTGGGCCCCTGCGAGCTGCAGGTCAGCCGCCCCAAGCGCAAGGCTTTTCTTGCCGCACTGACCGACTACATCGGAGGTGAAGGCTCATGACCGTGCTGCCGGATATCCCCCGGCTGTACACTGCCCTTGCCGAGTGTCTGGCGGTGCTGCTGGTCACACCGGCACTTGCGCCCCGCTTTTCCAAGGAAGTTACCGTGGGCATCACCCTGCTGTGGGCGGCGGTGCTGTCGGCCTTTCTGGGGCTGACCGGCAATGTGCCCGGCGGGTTCTGGATCCCCTGCATGGTAACGGCCATCGGGCTTTCCTACTTATATTTATGGGGTGTATGGAGCATCACCCTGCTGGAGACCGGGTATCACTGCGCCCGGGCGTTTATTCTGGCAGAGCTTGCCGCCAGCGTGGAATGGCAGCTGCACTGCGCCCTCTGGCCCGCCCGCAGCGCATGGGAGCCGCTGTCTTTGCTGCTGCTGGCGCTGGTGTACGGGGCGCTGTTCGGGGGGATGTGCTATTGGCTGCACATCAGCCCCCAGCCCGCCGGGCATCTGAAGATCAGCGGCAGCGCCGCCCTGACGGCGGTCATGCTGGCGCTGACCGCCTTTGCGGTGAGCAATCTTGGCTTTTTGCCGGGCAGCGAGATCAACATGAGCATCTTTTCCATCCGCACTCTGGTGGATTTTTCCGGCGTGCTGATCCTGACCGTGCAGCACGAGCAGCTGCGTGAGAACGCTTTGCACAGCGAGCTTGCCGCCATGGACGAGGTGCTGCACCGCCAGTACGAGCAGTACAAGCGCAGTAAAGAGGGAATCAACCTTATCAACCGGCGGTATCATGAGCTGAAAGTCCAGCTTGCCCGCATCCGGGAGGAGCAGGACCAGACCAAGCAGAACGCCGCCATTGCCGCCATGGAGCAGAATATCCGCCAGTATGAGGCCGAGAACAAGACCGGCAACCCGGTGCTGGATACCATCCTTACCGCCAAGACCATGGAGTGCCAGCAGGAGAATATCACCATCACCAGCGTGGCGGACGGCAGGATGCTGGGTTTTCTCACCATCCGGGAGCTGTGCACCATCGTGGGTGTGGCGCTGGACAACGCCATTGCCGCCGTCCGCGCCGAGCCGGACCCCGAAAAGCGGCTCATCAAGGTGGCGGTGTACAGTCAGGGTGGCTTTGCCATGCTGCGGTTCGAGCACTATACAGAGACTGCCCCGGCGCTGGATGCGGACGGTCTGCCGCAGGGGACCGACCTGAAAAGCGTCCGCACCGCCGTCGGGCAGCACGGCGGCAGCATGACGCTGCACTGGGAAAACAACTGGTGCACCCTGCGGATCTTATTTCCGCTGAACAAGTGAACCACAAAACAAGAGAGCATCTGCAACGAACGCTTCTGGATTCCAGAAAAACGGCGGAATTTTGTTGCAGGTGCTTTTATTTTTAGCAGGCTCGCCCTCTCAGGCGCTTACGCGCCAGCTTCCCCAAAGTGGGAGCCCTTGGCAATCCACACAAACTTCATCTCTTTGCCAAGGCCTCTCCCTTTGGGAGAGGTGGATTTGCGAAGCAAAGACGGAGAGGGCGAGAAACCTGCCGTTTTTTGCTGTCTGGCAGGATGCACAAATACAGCCGGATAAAATTTGTGTATTAGCACAATAAAATTTGAAACCTTATTGTAACTTTTGCAAATTGTGCGTTCAAAACGACAGATTGTGAACAAATTGAAAATTCCTCGTCAGTTTCTGGTATCATAAAATCAAGCTGGCGGGGGTGTCCCCGTCGTTGTCCGATTCGACAAAACAAGGAGGAGAAAACTATGTTGTCCATCAATATGGATGACGTCATCAAGGTCCTCAACTCGATCAAATCGCAGTTGATCGGCTTTGGTGTCGTAGCAGTTCTGCTGATCGCAGTCATGATCGCCTGCCGTAAGCAGAGCAAATCCAAAAAGTATCTGATCCGCTGGCAGGCGGGTCTGGGCATGGTGCTGGCACTGGCTATCACCGTGAACCTGATCCTGACCGGCCCCATGTACTCCATGGTCACCCTTGCCACCGGCGGCGGCAAGGTCAGCGAGGAGAACGTGGCATCCGCTACCCAGCTGTGCGAGAACATTGCCGATGAAGGCATCGTTCTGCTGGATAACGATGGCACCCTGCCCATGGCCAAGAACAGCAAGCTGAACGTCTTTGGCTGGGCTTCCACTAACCCCTGCTACGGCGGCACCGGTTCCGGTGCGCTGTCCGATGCCTACCCCACTGTCACCCTGCTGGAGGGTCTGAAGAACGCCGGCTTTGAGCTGAACACCGAGCTGAGCGACTTCTACACCTCCTACCGTGCAGACCGCCCGGTGGTGGGTATGTTCTCTCAGGACTGGACCCTGCCGGAGCCGGAGGCTGCACAGTACACCGACGAGATGATGAATAACGCCAAGGCTTTCTCTGATACCGCCATGGTAGTCATCACCCGCGTGGGCGGCGAGGGTGCCGACCTGCCCACCGATGTGTCTCAGGTCACCTACGACGCAGGTCACAGCTACAACGACTTTGAGCCGGGCGAGCACTACCTGCAGCTGTCCAAGACCGAGAAGGACATGATCGATCTGGTCTGCAAGAACTTCGACAAGGTCGTTGTGGTCTACAACGGCGCCAACGCCATGGAGCTGGGCTGGGTCAAGGATTACAGCCAGATCAAGAGCGTTGTCTGGTGCGCAGGCACCGGTCAGAGCGGCTTCAACGCTCTGGGCTCCATCCTCTGCGGCGATGTGAACCCCTCCGGCCGTACCATCGATACCTTTGTGTACGACCTGACCCAGACCCCCACCGCGAACAACTTTGGCAACTTCAACTACACCAACATGGACGAGTTCAAGGCCGATTCCTTTGGTACAGAGGTCGTTCCCGCCTTTGTCAACTATGTTGAGGGCATCTATGTGGGCTACAAGTTCTACGAGACTGCTGCCGCAGAGGGCCTGATCGACTACGACAAGACTGTGGTCTATCCCTTCGGCCGCGGCCTGAGCTACACCACTTTCACCCAGAGCCTGAACAGCGTTACCGAGACTGACGGCACCATCACCGTGGATGTCACCGTCACCAACACCGGTTCTGCTTCCGGCAAGGAGGTCGTGGAGGTCTACTACAATCCCCCGTACACCAACGGCGGCATCGAGAAGGCTTCTGCAAACCTGATCGGCTTTGCAAAGACCTCTGAGCTGGCTCCCGGCGCTTCCGAGAACGTCACCGTTACCTTCAAGGCCGAGGACATGGCTTCCTACGATACCTACGGCAAGGGCTGCTATGTGCTGGAAAAGGGCGATTACGTCATCAGCATCAATGCCGACTCCCACACCGTTCTGGATTCCAAGGTCTACAATGTGGCTTCCGACATCGTCTACGACGCTTCCAACAAGCGTGAGAGCGATGTGGAAGTTGCCGACAACAAGTTCGACTTTGCCGAGGGCAATGTGACCTACCTGTCCCGCGCAAACGGCTTTGCCAACTACGCCGAGGCTACCGCTGCTCCCGCAGACTTTGAGCTGCCGGCACAGGCTAAGGCTACCTTCTACAACAACTCCAACTGGAACCCCGAGGACTTCAACAACGCCGACGATGTGGCTCCCACCACCGGTGCCAAGAACGGCCTGAAGCTGAAGGACATGGTGGGCGTGGATTACAACGATGCCCAGTGGGATACCTTCCTCGACCAGCTGACCGTCGCTGATATGGATAAGCTCATTGCTCTGGGCGGCTATCAGTCCGTGGCAGTGGATTCCATCGGCAAGGTGCAGGCCATCGACTGCGACGGCCCCGCCTCCATCAACAACAACTTCACCAAGCAGGGCTCCATCGGCTTCCCCTCCGCTGTGATGATCGCAGCTACCTGGAACACCGATCTGGCACACGACTTCGGCACCTCCATCGGCAAGATGGCTGACGACATGGACGTTTCCGGCTGGTACGCACCGGCTATGAACATCCACCGCTCCGCTTTCGCAGGCCGTAACTTCGAGTACTACTCCGAGGACGGCGTGCTGTCCGGCGCAATGGCTGCCAATGCCATCATGGGCTCTCAGGAGCAGGGCGTCTACGCCTTCATGAAGCACTTCGCCCTGAACGATCAGGAGACCAACCGCTGCGGTATGCTCTGCACCTGGTCCAGCGAGCAGGCTATCCGCGAGATCTACCTCAAGCCCTTCGAGCAGTGCATCAAGGCAGCTGACTGCCATGCCGTCATGTCCTCCTTCAACTACATCGGCAACACCTACGCCGGCAACTGCTCTGCCCTGCTGAACGATGTTCTGCGCGGCGAGTGGGGCTTCGTGGGCATGGTGCTGACCGACTACTACGGTGTGTACGGCTATCAGGATTCTGACCGCCTGATCCGCAACGGCGGCGACTTCTGCCTGGTGAACTACGACACCGAGACCAACCACCTGACCGATACCACCAGCGCTACCGCTCTGGTGTCCGCACGTCAGGCCTGCAAGAACATCCTGTACACTGTGGCAAACTCCCGTGCTTACTACCCCGAGAACCTGAACCCCGGTATGCCCGGTTGGGAAAAGGTGATGATCGGTGTGGACGTTGTACTGGCAGCCGCTCTGATCGCACTGGAAGTTCTGGTGGTCAAAAAGGGCTATGCAAAGCGCAAGGAAGAGGAAGTCAACGCCTGATTCTAGGCAAGACGCTCTGAACGGACGCAGCACCTGAACTGAAACCAGACCAAAGGCCCGCTGCGCAAAAACAGCGGGCCTTTTCTGGATTTGAAAAGGCAAAGAGGAAAATGCCATGAAACACACAGATATCATCAACAGCTTGGATCTGGAACAAAAATGCGCCCTGCTGAGCGGCGGCACGGTGTTCACCACCCGGGCGCTGCCGGGCAAGGGCATCCCGGCCATTACCCTGTCCGACGGCCCCAACGGCGTGCGCAAGCAGGCGGGCGCGGCTGACCATCTGGGCCTGAACCCCAGTGTGCCTGCCACCTGCTTCCCCACCTCGGCTACCGTTGCCAACAGCTGGGATCCCGCGCTGGGCGAGGCTGTGGGCGCAGCCATGGGCGAAGAAGCAGCGGCACAGGGCGTGTCGGTGCTGCTGGGCCCCGGCCTGAACATCAAGCGCAGCCCCCTGTGCGGCCGCAACTTCGAGTATTTCTCGGAGGATCCCTACCTTGCCGGTAAGATGGCTGCGGCCTATGTCCGCGGCATCCAGAAAAACGGCATTGCCGCCTGTCCCAAGCACTTTGCGGTGAACAGTCAGGAGCTGCGCCGCATGGCCTCGGATTCCATCGTGGACGAGCGCACTCTGCGGGAAATTTACCTGACCGGCTTCGAGATGGTGGTCAAGGAAGCGCAGCCTAAGACCATCATGTCCGCCTATAACCTTGTCAACGGCACCTACGCCAACGAGAACACCCACCTGCTCATGGATATCCTGCGCGGGGACTGGGGCTTTGACGGCGCAGTGGTCACCGACTGGGGCGGCAGCAACGACCACGCCCTTGGCGTAAAGAACGGATCTACGCTGGAAATGCCCGCCCCCGGCGGGGACGCCGTCCGGGAACTTATGAAAGCGGTGCAGACCGGCAAGATCACCGAAGCGGACGTGGACGCCCGGCTGGACGAACTGCTGGAGCTGGTGTTCACCACCAAGGCGGCGGTGGACGCCGCACCCGGCAAGTTCGATGCCGACGCCCACCACGCACTGGCACGCCGGGCTGCTGCCCAGAGCATCGTGCTGCTGAAGAACGAAAACAGCCTGCTGCCCCTTGCAAAAGGGGAAAAGGTGGCGGTCATCGGCGACTTTGCTCAGACACCCCGCTATCAGGGTGCAGGCTCCAGCGCCGTCAACTCCATCAAGGTGGATTCCTTTCTGGACTGCCTTGCCGAGAGCGGCCTGAACAGCGTCGGCTACGCCAAGGGCTTTGACCGGCAGGGCAAGCCCGACGAGGCGCTGAAGGCCGAGGCGGTGCAGCTGGCAAAGAACGCCAATGTGGTGCTGCTGTGCATGGGTCTGGACGAGATCAAAGAGAGCGAGGGCATCGACCGCGCCGACATGAAGCTGGCAGAGAACCAGCTGGAACTGCTGGCGGCTGTGGCGGCGGCAAACCCCAACGTGGTGGTGCTGCTGAGCGCAGGCTCCTCGCTGGAAAGCGATTGGGTCAAGGACTGCAAGGCACTGGTCTACGGCTGCCTGGGCGGTCAGGCCGGTGCGGGCGCACTGGTCGAGGTGCTGACCGGTGCGCAGAACCCCTGCGGCAAGCTGGCGGAGACTTGGGCGCGCAGCTACGCCGACACCCCCGCAAAGGCGCATTTCGGCGGCGACGGTCCCACTGTGGAGTACCGCGAGGGGCTGTATGTGGGCTACCGCTACTACGACACTGCCGGTGTGCCCACCGCCTTCCCCTTCGGCTACGGCCTGAGCTATACCAGCTTTGCGTACAGTGACCTGAAAGCAGACGAAAACGGCGTGACCCTGACTGTCACCAACACCGGCAGCTGTGCAGGTGCCGAGGTGGTGCAGCTTTATGTGGCAAAGCCGGATGCAACGATTTTCCGCCCCGCCAAGGAGCTGAAGGGCTTTACCAAGGTGCAGCTGGAAGCCGGAGAGAGCAAGACCGTCACCATCCCGCTGGACGACAAGGCCTTCCGCTACTGGAACGTTGCCACCGACCGCTGGGAGGTGGAAGGCGGCAGCTATCAGTTGCTGGTGGGCGCTTCCAGCGCCGATATCCGTCTGACTGCCGCCGTCATGGTGGCGGGCACCGGCGCACCCGACCCCTACGCGGGTAAAAATCTGGAGCATTACTGCACCGCGCAGGTGCAGAATGTGCCGGACGCGGAGTTTGAAGCGCTGCTGGGCCGTCCCATCCCGGAGAACAAGGTACACATCGACCGCAACATGACGCTGGGCGAGATGGGGCACGGACGCAGCCCCATCGGCTGGCTTGCGGCTGCCGTGCTGGGGGCCCTGCTGCGCCGCAGCATCAAAAAGGGCAAGCCTGACCTGAACATCCTGTTCCAGTACAATATGCCCCTGCGGGCGCTGGCCAAAATGACCAACGGCGCCATCAGCATGGGTATGGTGGACGGCATCGTGATGGAGCTGCGGGGCTTCTGGGTCATCGGCCTTGTGCGGGTGATCGTGGAAGCTGTGAAGAACATCGTGCTGAACAGCCGCATGGAAGAGCGCTTGAAAAACAGCTGAAAGGAAGCAGGCTATGAATTTCTGGAATAACTTCGCGGCAAAGCACCCCGCCGCTGCCAAGTGGGTGCGCGAGGGCGGCCTGTTCGTCATCGTGTCCAACCTCATCACCGTGTTCAAGTACCTGCTGCTGCAATTTCTGCCCAAGGCCTTTGCAAGCCTGCCGGTGGTGGATTTCGGCTGGCCGGGCATTGATATCACCCTGTTCGGCGAGACCTTCAAGTGGAACATCCTCGGCTACGATGCCGCCCACGGTGGTCTGCCCTACTTCTGCGCCTACATGATCGCCATGGTCATCGGCGAGTGCATCAATTTCCCCATCCAGCGTAATTTTGTGTTCCGCAGCAAGGGCAATCTGGCAAAGCAGATCGGCTGGTATGTGCTGGCGTTCTGCGTCATCACCTGCATCGTCAACTCCATCAACTGCATCTGGGTGGCGGTGGCAGGTCTGCTGGTGCCGGACTTCATCTACAACATCGGCACTACGGTGCTGAACGGCGGCATCTCCATGGTCATCTTCTTCTTCGTGAATAAGATCATCTTCCCGGAGGGCGAAAAAGCCGCCAAATAACAAGTCATCTCCTTCATTTTCTTCTTTTCATCACAAAGGCTCTCGCCCGCTCTGTGCATACGACAGAACAGGCGGGAGCCTTTGGCTTATGATCATCCTATCGCACAAAAGGCAGGATACCATCGTAATGATGATACCCTGCCTTTGCTCGTTCCGGTCCTCGTCCTGTGACCTCCGCCACAAAAAAAGCCCCTGACCGAAGTCAGGGACTTTTGTTTTGGTGGAGCATTATTAACGGTAGTCGAACCTGAATTTATTCCAGATACTGCGGCAGATTCCAAGCACCTCGCAGCACACGGTGAATCTCCACAATCTTGTTTTCGTCGTTGACGCGATAGAACACCAGATACTGGTCAACGACCAACCTACGATAAGCCGGGTCAAGGCGGTAGACCTCGCACATTTTCGGGGTATCGCCTAATTTTGTGATCTTCTCCCGAAGTTCTTTCAGTACACGGCTGGCTGTTTTAGGGTAAAAGCCAGACAGATACCGGGCGATATCGTTCAAGTCCTGCACCGCAAGGGGCAGATATTTAATTTTATACGTTATACTGCTTGCTCAGTGTCTCCCATACGCTTTCGTGGTCCGCCCATTGCGTGTCGGGGTCAGCCGCCTGCT
>OGGO01000669.1_pt1 | contig 28581 bp, 31 predicted proteins | sample 1571231 | NCBI WGS metagenome assembly OGGO01 (sample SAMEA2582036, study PRJEB24529) | metagenome | biome: Human gut stool | place: China | collected 2011 | reverse complement strand
ATTAGGTGTCCAGGTTTTGGGGTGCAGATCACTTTTAGCATTATCTCTAATAAGTTATAACTAAAAATTTGTGATCTATTTCACAAAATTAAACAAAAGTATTTCTCTTTTTATTTTTTTCTCGTTATCTTTTGCATACAAATTTCATCGAAACGTTTCGATGAATGAAAGATAAACATGATGGAGCGCAAAAATGAAAAAAACAACAATTTTAAATGCTCAACTTTCTCATGCTATTGCGACCCTTGGGCATACAGATATGGTCACAATTTGTGATGCGGGATTACCTATTCCTGAATTTGTGGGGCGCATTGATTTAGCGTTAACCCAAGGCATTCCTCGTTTTCTTGATACGCTTTATGCCACCACAAGTGAAATGTTTGTGGAACGTGCCATTTTGGCGGAAGAAATTAAACAAAAAAATCCACAAATTTTGACCGCACTTTTGGAGCATTTAGCTGAACTGGAAAACATTCAAGGCAATAACATTCCTGTGGAATATATTTCCCACGACGATTTCAAAAAAATGAGCCACGAATCCAAAGCGATTGTGCGTTCAGGGGAATGTTCACCTTATGCGAACGTTATTTTAGTGTCTGGTGTGCCATTTTAGGACGATGTTATGGAACGAGAAACACTCTTAAAAATTAGTGGTATCGATAAATCTTTCCCTGGTGTGAAGGCATTAAGTAATGCTTGTTTATCTGTTTATGCTGGGCGTGCTATGGCATTAATGGGTGAAAATGGCGCGGGTAAGTCAACATTAATGAAAGTGCTGACAGGGATTTATAGTAAAGATGCAGGAACAATTGAATATCTTGGTCAGCAAGTCATGTTCAAAGGTCCTAAAAACTCGCAAGAAGCGGGCATCAGCATTATTCACCAAGAATTAAATTTGATGGGTAATTTAACCATTGCTGAAAATATCTTCTTAGGTCGTGAATTTACTACGCCTTTTGGATCTATCGATTGGAAAAAAATGCACGCAGAAGCGGATAAGCTATTAGCACGTCTAAATGTCCCCCATAGTAGCCATCAACTTTGTTCAGAATTGTCCATTGGTGAGCAACAAATGGTGGAAATTGCGAAAGCCTTAAGTTTTGAAAGCAAAGTCATCATTATGGATGAACCAACGGATGCCTTAACAGATACGGAAACAGAAGCACTATTTAATGTTATTCGTGAGTTAAAAGCGGAAAAACGAGGCATTGTTTATATTTCGCATCGTATTAAAGAGATTTTTGAAATCTGTGATGATGCGACGGTTTTACGTGATGGTCAATTTATCGGTGAAGTGGCTGTTGCGGAGTTAACTGAAGACCGTTTGATTGAAATGATGGTTGGGCGTCGTCTTGATGAGCAATATCCCCATGTTGATGTTCCTGAAGGTGAAGTCCGTTTAGAAGTTAACCAACTCTCTGGTAGTGGTGTGCACAACGTGAGCTTTACATTGCGTGCGGGTGAAATTCTAGGGATTTCAGGCTTAATGGGCGCAGGGCGCACAGAATTAATGAAAGTGCTTTATGGTGCCTTACCTAAAGAAAGCGGTGAAGTGCGGTTAAATGGGAAAACGATTTCAAATGATTGTCCGCAAGACGGCTTGAATAATGGCATTGTTTATATTTCAGAAGATCGTAAAGGTGATGGTTTAATTTTAGGGATGTCGGTAAAAGAAAATATGTCACTGACTGCCTTAGATCATTTTTCAAAAGTTGGTCGTATCCGCCACGATTTGGAGCAACTAGCGGTAGATGATTTTATCTTAATGTTTAATATCAAAACCCCAAGTCGTGATCAGCAAATTGGTTTACTTTCAGGGGGAAACCAACAGAAAGTGGCGATTGCAAAAGGGTTGATGACCCGTCCTAATGTTTTAATTTTAGATGAACCAACACGTGGTGTTGATGTTGGGGCGAAAAAAGAAATTTACCAACTCATTAATAAATTTAAACAAGATGGCTTGAGTATCATCATTGTGTCATCAGAAATGCCTGAAGTGTTGGGAATGTCAGATCGCATATTAGTGATGCGAGAAGGACGAATTAGTGGTGAATTTTCTCGCGAAGACGCGACACAAGAAAAATTACTTGCCGCTGCAATTGGTAAAAGTGCGGTTTAAACTGACGGAGTTTTTATGAGTACGCAAAATACGTTCAAATTAGGCAAATTCTTACTCGAACAACGTTCTATTGTGGCGTTATTAGTTCTGATTGCCATTGTTTCATTTATCAACCCTGATTTTTTCTCGATTGATAATATTCTCAATATTCTTCGCCAAACGTCGGTGAACGCAATTATTGCGGTGGGAATGACATTCGTGATTTTAATTGCAGGGATCGATTTATCTGTCGGCTCTGTATTGGCATTAACCGGCGCGATTGCCACATCACTGGTGGGCAGTGAATATCCTATTTTATTGGTGATTCCCGCTGTTTTAGTATTAGGTACATTGCTTGGTGGTATTAGTGGTGCCATTGTGGCAAAAGGGAAAGTTCAAGCTTTTATCGCAACCTTAGTGACGATGACATTATTACGTGGTGTGACCATGGTTTATACCGATGGTCGTCCAATTAGTACGGGCTTTTCTGATGCCGCCGATCAGTTTGCATTCTTAGGAACAGGCTATTTGTTGGGGATTCCTGTGCCAATTTGGTTAATGGCAATTGTTTTTGCGGTGGCGTGGTACATTTTAAAACACACTCGAATTGGACGTTATATTTACGCCTTAGGGGGCAATGAAGCCGCCACTCAACTTTCAGGGATTAATGTCAATAAAATCAAAATTTTTGTCTTTGCTGTCAGTGGTTTCTTGTCTGCATTAGCGGGTTTGATCGTGACTTCACGTTTATCATCAGCCCAACCCACGGCTGGCGTTTCTTATGAATTAGATGCCATTGCAGCAGTCGTTGTCGGCGGGACAAGTTTAATGGGCGGTAAAGGGCGCGTTATGGGAACACTTATCGGTGCTTTAATTATTGGTTTCCTAAATAACGCATTAAATTTATTAGATATTTCATCTTATTACCAAATGATTGCCAAAGCGTTAGTGATTTTAGTGGCAGTACTCGCAGACAATTACCTTGGTAGTAAAAAAGCATAACAGGAGATTCCTATGAAAAAATTAACAACAATCGCATCAGCGTTAGCATTATCTTTCACCTTAAGCAGTACTGCTCTCGCACAAGATACCATTGCATTAACGGTATCTACCCTTGATAATCCGTTCTTTGTTTCGTTAAAAGATGGCGCACAGAAAAAAGCGGATGAATTAGGCTATAAATTAGTGGTATTAGATAGCCAAAACGACCCTGCGAAAGAACTTTCAAATGTGGAAGATTTAACGGTTCGTGGTGCAAAAGTATTATTAATCAATCCGACAGATAGCGCAGCGGTAGGCAATGCGGTGGCGATTGCTAATCGAAACAAAATCCCTGTTATTACCTTAGACCGTGGTGCGGCAAAAGGCGATATAGTCAGCCATATTGCGTCAGATAACGTGGCTGGCGGTAAAATGGCTGGTGATTTTATTGCGCAAAAATTAGGAAATGGCGCGAAAGTTATCCAACTAGAAGGTTTAGCCGGTACATCAGCTGCACGTGAACGTGGTGAAGGTTTTAAACAAGCGGTTGATGAACATAAATTTGCTGTACTTGCCAGCCAACCTGCAGATTTTGACCGAACTAAAGGTTTGAATGTGACAGAAAATCTGTTGGCAAGCAAAGGCGATGTTCAAGCTATCTTTGCACAAAATGATGAAATGGCGTTAGGGGCATTACGTGCGATTGGAGCAGCAAATAAAAAAGTCCTTGTCGTCGGTTTTGATGGTACCGATGATGGCGTAAAAGCGGTGAAAAGTGGCAAACTTGCAGCAACTGTGGCACAACAACCTGAATTAATCGGTAGCCTTGGGGTAGAAACTGCGGATAAAATCCTAAAAGGCGAAAAAGTTGAAGCGAAAATTCCAGTGGCATTAAAAGTCGTAACGGAATAATGATTTAACTCAAAGGGCGTATATTTACGCCCTATTTTACCAAGGCTATATTATGAAAAAACTCACAATTCTAGGCAGTATTAATGCAGATCATGTGATTTCTGTCCCGCACTTTGCTAAACCGGGGGAGACCCTAACTGGCTCTGATTATCATATTGCTTATGGTGGTAAGGGGGCAAATCAAGCGGCAGCGCGGTTGTGTGATAAATCGACAACATCCATTAGCTTTATTGGATGCATTGGGGAAGACGGTATTGGTCGCACAATGAAACAAGCCTTTGCGGATGATGGCATTAATGTTGCGCCTATTTTGGAAAAACAAGGGCAAACCACAGGGATTGCGATGATCCAAGTGGCAGCCAGTGGTGAAAATAGCATTGTGATTTCAGCGGGTGCCAATGCGTGTTTGGATGAAGCGCAAGTGGCGCAGTTTGCTGATGAAATCACTCAAGCGGATGCCTTGTTAATGCAACTTGAAACGCCGTCGCCAGCCATTCTTAAGGCGGCACAATTAGCAAAAGCCCATGGTACAAAAGTCGTGTTAAATCCTGCGCCAGCGCGTAGCTTACCGGATGAATTATTAAGCCAAATTGATATTATTACCCCGAATGAAACAGAAACGGAAATTTTAACGGGTATTACCGTAACTGATGAGCAAAGTGCGGTCAACGCGGCACAGATTTTTCACCAAAAAGGCATTGCGATGGTGCTGATTACCTTAGGCTCAAAAGGCGTGTATGTGAGCGAAAACGGAAAAGGCGAAATAGTGTCAGGTTTTCGTGTTAATGCAGAGGACACCACGGCGGCAGGGGATACTTTTAACGGCGCATTTTTAACCGCACTTTTAGACGGAAAAAACACGTTCGATGCCATTAAATTTGCCCATGCTGCTGCTGCAATTAGCGTGACGCGCAAAGGGGCGCAACCGTCCATCCCGTCAAGACAGGAAACCTTAGATTTTTTATTCACTCAGCAAAATTAGATTTTTCAAGCCATGGCGACAATGAAAGACATCGCGCGTATCGCGCAAGTTTCCACATCAACCGTATCCCACGTGATTAATGGGACACGCTTTGTGAGTGATGAAATGCGTGAAAAAATTATGGCAGTCGTGCGTGAATTGAATTACCAACCTTCTGCTTTAGCGCGTAGTTTTAAGCTTAAAAAAACACAAACTATCGGTATGTTAGTCACTGCCAGCAATAACCCATTTTTTGCTGAAGTGGTGGCGGCGGTGGAAGGCTATTGTGCCAAAAATGATTACAATCTCATTTTGACGAATACCAATGGCGACAGTCAACGTTTGCAAAGCAGTTTGCAGATGTTAATCCAAAAACAGGTGGACGGTTTGTTGCTGATGAGTACAGAAACTCATTTGGCGGAACAGCTTTCTCTTGAGCTCAGTATTCCTGCGGTGGTAATGGATTGGTGGCCAACGGCATTAAGTGCGGACAAAATCTTAGAAGATTCTGAGCTGGGCGGTTATCTTGCCACCCAATATTTGCTTGAACAGGGACACCGAAAAATCGGTATTATCACAGGGAACTTACAGAAACCGCTCGCTTTAAATCGTCTAAATGGTTACAAAAAAGCCTTGAAGCGCAAGTTCCCTTAAATCACAATTGGATTGTGGAAAGCCATTTTGATTTTGAGAGCGGTATCGTAGGTATGGAGAAACTGTTGCAACAAAAAGAACGCCCGACCGCTGTATTTGCTTGTAGTGATACTATTGCCGTGGGGGCATATCAAACTCTTTGGAAACATCAATTAAGTGTTCCAAAAGATATGTCCATTATTGGCTATGATAATATCGATCTTGCTCAATACCTTGCCCCGCCGTTAACTACCGTACACCAGCCTAAAATAGAATTGGGCAAATTAGCAGTGGAAACCTTATTGGAACGTATCAAAAATCCTGAAAAAACGAACCGCACTTTAATTCTTAAACCCCAAGTTATCTCGCGCAGTTCAGTTGCCAGACTCAGCGAATAATTGCTATATTGGCGTTTAAATTTCTTATTCAGCTTATTATGAAAACGCCAACATTTTATCGCCAACATAAAAAAACACCGACAAAAGCTCGTTCTATGCCCCTTTCTTTAGCGGAAACCAAAATTATTTTGTTCAACAAACCCTTTGATGTGTTAACTCAATTCACCGATGAAAATGGACGTGCCACTCTCAAAGATTTTATTCCTAATATCTATGCATCCGGTCGTCTTGATCGCGACAGCGAAGGATTATTGATTTTAACCAACAACGGTACATTACAACACCGTTTAGCGGATCCCAAATTTAAAACCTAGAAAACCTATTGGGTACAAGTAGAAGGCGTTCCCACCGAGCGAGACTTAGATTTTTACGTCACGGCGTAGAACTGAAAGATGGCTTAACGCAACCTACTAAAGTGCGGTTAATTTCCGAACCAACTTTATGGGAACGAAATCCCCCTATTCACGAACGTAAGCAAATCCCAACAAGTTGATTAGAAATCAAAATCAGTGAAGGCAAAAATCGCCAAGTGCGCCGGATGACCGCACATATTGGTTTTCCGACTTTACGTTTAGTTTAGTGCGTTATGCCACAGCAGGTTTAACCATAGATGACATTGAAAACGGCAAATACCGCGAATTAAGTGCGGTGAAAATTGAACGTATTTTTAAATTGATGAAGATGTAATAATCAAATTAACCGCACTTTTCTTTTAACCCTAAGTAAAATCAAGTACAATATAACTCGTTTAGTTTATGTTTGGGGCCGACGTAGATTAGCCCTAAATACCACACCATTTTCGCAATGTTTTAAGTTGTTCTTTGGGTGCTCCAAAGTTAAACCAAAATTCACATTCCTTCAAGAATAAAGGAAAGTTTTTTCGGTCGATGCCATTATATTTTCGGAGTATTCTCTTCGCCTGACTCCAGAAATTTTCTATTCCATTTATGTGGTTTTGTTTCACCGCAAATAGTTCGGAATGATTGACTGTTAGTGGTAAAATTTGCTCACATCAAGAGCATCATAGCTTCGATAAGTATCGGTATGAACCCAGCTGTTAGTCTTGATTTTCCTCGCAATAACAGGCATTAATGTCTCCGTTCTGGTATTTTCTACCACTACCGTAAATACTTTTCCTTGTTGCTTTAACAAACCGAATACAGCAACTTTTCCTGCTGCGCCTCGACCTCGTTTTCCTTTACGAGGACCGCCAAAATAGCTTTCATCAAGCTCAATTTGACCATCAAAAACCTCATCGGCTTCAAGGGCTAAATGATAGCTAATGACTTCACGAATTTTTCTGTAAAAAAATCGCTGAATTGGCTTGGATACCGAGTAAATCAGCCGCTGCTCGGGCTGTAACTTCTAATACAAAAAATTCAAGGAGCTTATTTTGTATAGATTTCTTTAATTTACAATGAGTTATATTAATTTTTATAGACTAGCACACTTGCTAATCTACGTCAGCCCCAAAATAAATTATTCGTCTATAACAACTTTGCCAATATAGCCTAGATTACGATAACGTTGAGCGTAATCAATACCATAGCCGACAACAAATTCATCCGGAATAGAAAAACCAATCCATTCAACCGGTACTTCCACTTCTCGGCGAGAAGGTTTATCTAACAAGGTACAAATCGCCAAGCTTGCAGGATCGCGTAAATTTAAAATGCCGCGCACTTTTTCAAGGGTGTAACCCGTATCAATAATGTCCTCAACAATCAGCACGTGTTCATTACGAATATCGCCTTCAAGATCTTTCGTAATTTTCACATCGTGATTGCTTGTCATTCCGCAACCATAGCTTGAAGTAGTCATAAACTCTACTTCTACCGGTAATTTTAATTCACGCACGAGATCGGCCATAAACATAAATGAACCACGTAAAAGCCCAACAACAATCAGTTTATCAATGGCTTGTTGTTGATAAAAATGCGTAATTTCTGCGCCAAGTTCAGTAATGCGGCTACGAACATCCGCTTCTGAAATTAAAATATCGACGTGGTGTTTTTTCATGGTCTTTCCTTTTTAATTTAATCGTTTGCGTATTCTACAATAAAAAAGGCTGAAGTTTAAACCTTCAGCCTTTTTAACCCTAACGAATTTACTTTCTACTCTACCTGTTGGAGCAATCTGCAATCGCTGCTAAACAGATGTGCGTATAGTAGCAGAAAGAAATTACATGTCAATAAGAATTATTATCATTTTAAAAAAATTATTAATTTCCTGAAATTTTCATCTTATCTAGTAAGATTGAGCCTGTTTGGATATTGGAGCGATGTTCAACATCATCTGCTACTGCCACAATATTTTTTAACATATCCTGCAATTGACCAGCAATGGTAATTTCAGCAACTGGATATTGGATTTCACCATTCTCTACCCAGAAGCCTGCTGCGCCACGAGAATAATCCCCCGTCACAATATTTACACCTTGCCCCATGACATCGGTAACCAATAAACCGGTGCCCATTTGACGTAAAAGTGCGGTCAATCCACCCGTTAAATTTGGTTTCACGAGCCAGTTGTGAATACCGCCTGCATGACCGGTACTTTGCATACCCATTTTTCTACCGCTGTAACTGGTGAGCAAATAGGTTTGCAATACGCCATCTTGAATAATTTCAAGATCCTGTGTGCGAACCCCTTCGCTATCAAAAGGCGTGGAGGCTAAACGTTTTAACAAATGCGGACGCTCACTAATTTGGAACCAATCTGGCAACACTTGTTTTCCAAGATGATCGAGCAAGAAACTGGATTTACGATATAAGCTGCCGCCACTAATCGCACCCGTTAAATGAGAGATTAATCCTGTTGCCACATCATTTAAGAAAATCACCGGCACTTCACGTGTCGTTAATTTTTGTGGATTTAAACGCGCAATCACTTTTTTTGCACAATTCTGCCCTACCCAATCCGCTAAAGAAAGGGCATCAAATTCACGTGAAACTGTATATTCGTAGTCATTTTCAAGTTGATCTAGCTCGCCACCAATCACCGAACAAGATAAAGAATAACGGCTAGATAAGTAACTTTGTAGCATGCCATGTGTATTACCATAAACACGCACACCGGTATGAGAGTTAAAGCTTGCACCATTGCTATTTACAATTTTAGCATCGTATTCCAACGCTGATTTTTCAGCTTCTAAAGCTAATTTTGTAGCCTGTTCGACATCGACACTTGCCCCATGATAAAGCGCTAAATCGGGTGCATCAAAAGCCATTAGTTCTTTATCGGCTAGCCCTGTACAATCATCTGGTGAGGTATATTTTGCAATAGCAAGTGCTGCTTCAACGGTATTTTTAATCGCTTCTTCGCTTAAATCTGAGGTAGATGCATTGCCTTTTTGTTGGCCTAAATAAACGGAAATGCCTAATGCCCCATCATTAGTAAATTCAACATTTTCAATCTCTTGCAGACGGGTTGAAACCGATAAACCACTCACTTTTGTCACACCAACTTCAGCGGTGGCTCCCGCTTTCTGTGCGGTTTCAATCGCAAAACTGACTGCATCACGCAATGTTTGCTCTTGAGATTTTAAAAGTGCGGTTAAATTTTCTGCTGTTTTCATGATGATAATCCTATTAAAAATTTGCGCCATTTTATCTTATTTTGAAAGTTTATGCTAAAATGCACCAAATTTTTCATAAGGTAATAGAATGGCAAAACGTAAGAAAAAAGAAGCCTTTGATTGGGAAGATGAAGACCAAGAAGAGATTATTTGGGTAAGTAAAAGTGAAATCAAACGCGACGCTGAGGATTTAAAACAACTCGGCGAGAAATTGGTGAACTTAACCAAAGCAAATCTGACTAAGGTTCCACTAGACGATAGCTTGAAAGATGCCATTGAATTAGCGCAACGCCTACAAAAAGAGGCGCGTCGTCGCCAATTGCAATATATCGGTAAACTCTTACGCTCAATTGATGCAGAGCCTATTCGTGAAGCTTTAGAAAAAATTGAAAACAAACATAATCAGCAGCAAGCGATGTTGCATAAATTGGAAATCTTACGTGATGAGTTGGTTGCGAAAGGTGATGCAGCACTGACTGATTTGTTAAATGAACATCCTTCTGCAGATCGCCAACAATTACGTAATTTGATTCGTGCAGCACAGAAAGAGAAGGAACAAAATAAGCCTTCAAAAGCTTATCGCGAGATTTATCAGATCTTAAAAACACTCATTTTAGAAGACTAAAATACGGCTATTTTTGACCGCACTTTGTGTCAAAAAAGTGCTATGATTAGTTACCCTTTTAAGAAGGAAAGAACGTTATTTATGAATATTCGTTGGAATATTATTTTAGGTGTCATCGCCCTGGCTTTATTAGGCTGGTATTATTCGCTTAATCAAGATCATAGCGATTTAAAAAGCCTCATTAAAAAGCCTGATAGCCCAGAATACGTTGGTAATAAAATGGAAACTACCGTATTCTCGCCTGAAGGCAAAAAGCAATATCTCGCGATTTCCGACAAAGTGGAATATTACACACAAGACGGTCATACGGATTTTATTTCGCCGTTAGTCTATCTTTTTGATGTCTCTTTAGATAATAAAGACAAAGAAGCGAAAACCGATAAAATTCAATTAGAAAAACAAAATTGGAAGCTTAGCGCGAAAAAGGCAAAATTAACGAAAGATCAAATGCTCTATCTTGAAGGTGGTGTGGTTGCTGAGAGCCTTGATCCTTTATCTCGCCTACAACGTGTTGAGACCGAAGCGGCAGTGATTAATTTAAAAACACAAGACATTACTTCCGATACACAAGTAAAAATTAACGGATTAAACTTTAACTCAAGTGGATTGAAGCTCGTCGGAAATTTACGTCAGCAAGTTGCAACTCTAAAGGAACAGGTAAAAACATATTATGAAATCAACAAACAATAAAATTCTGCTTTTAACTGCGTTAATGATGACTTCTTTATCTGCTTTTGCGTTAAAAGACGATACCAATAAACCGATTAATATTGTCTCAGATAATCAATCTTTAGATATGGAAAACAGCGTGGTAACCTTTACGGATAACGTTATGATTACGCAAGGTTCCATTTTGATTAAAGCCAATAAAGTGGTTATTACTCGTCCACCAGAAAATTCAGGCAAAAAAGAAACTGTTGAAGCATTTGGTAGCCCTGTTACTTTCCACCAACAACTTGATGATGGTAAGCCTGTTGATGGTAAAGCCAATAAAGTTCACTACGATTTAGGCACTGAATTCTTAACATTAACTGGTAATGCCGAATTAAAACAATTAGATAGCAAAATTAACGGTGAACGCATCACTTATGATGTGAAAAAACAACAGTTAAAAGCCAATGGTAATGGGAAAACACGAGTACAAACCGTCTTAATCCCAACTCAATTACAACAAAAAGGTAAAAAATAACCGATGTCTGTATTACAAGCTGAATTCCTCGCAAAAAGCTATAAAAGCCGAAAAGTAGTTTCTGATGTGAGTTTAACCGTAAACTCCAATGAGATCGTTGGTCTACTTGGTCCAAATGGTGCAGGTAAAACCACTACTTTCTACATGGTCGTCGGTTTAGTGCGTCACGATCAGGGAAAAATCACCATTGATGGCGATGATATTAGCGTATTACCTATGCATGAACGTGCACGCAGAGGAATTGGCTATTTACCACAAGAAGCTTCTATCTTCCGTCGTTTAACGGTGTATGAAAACCTTATGGCGGTATTAGAAATTCGTAAAGATCTCACTGCAGAACAACGCAGAGAGAGAGCGGATGAGTTAATTGATGAGTTCAATATTAGCCATATTCGTGATAGCCTGGGACAATCTCTTTCTGGTGGTGAACGTCGTCGAGTAGAAATTGCACGCGCCTTAGCAGCAAATCCAAAATTTATTTTATTAGATGAACCTTTCGCGGGTGTGGATCCTATTTCGGTCACGGATATTAAGAAAATCATCACGGATCTCCGTAATCGTGGCTTAGGCGTGTTAATTACCGACCATAACGTACGCGAAACCCTTGATGTCTGTGAACGTGCTTATATTGTTGGCGAAGGAAAAATTATCGCGACCGGCACCCCAGAAGAAGTCATGAATGATGAGCACGTTAAACGTGTCTATTTAGGCGAACAATTTAAACTATAACCTATGAAATTTACGACATTGCTCTCCCCTGATGATATTCGTCAGGGGGTTGCTTTTTCTAGCAAGAAACGATTATTTGAATCTATTGCCACTTTCGTTGTGGAAAAACTTCACTCTGAAAATGGTAAACAAGCTTGTTTTGAATGTTTATTTGAACGAGAAAAATTAGGTAATTCAGGATTAGGCAATGGTGTCGCCATGCCTAAAGCTAAGTTACCTGCTACTGTGTCAGATAAGATCCAGACGGTATTTATGCAATTAGAAACGCCTGTCGAATATGATGCCGCCGATAATAAACCGGTGGATATCGTTTTTGCTGTGCTCGTACCCGAAAATCACTGCCAAGAATATATTCCTGTTCTGGCAGAAATCAATGAAAAATTAACTGATAAAAATTTAATTAAACAACTTCGTTCAGCACAAAGTGCGGGTGAAATTTGGCAAATTTTTGAATGTGCCGATCATTCAGAGGAATCTGAGGATGACACAAATTTAGATAATATTGAACCTCAAGAGGTATAACCTAACCTACTAACCATAAGGAATCACGCAGATGGAAATTATTATTATCAGCGGTCGCTCCGGGGCGGGAAAATCTGTCGCATTAAGGGCCTTGGAAGATATGGGCTATTATTGCGTGGATAATCTTCCTCTCAATTTACTTCCTCAACTTACGCAGATTCTTGCCAACACGCAAACCACTGTTGCGATCAGTCTCGATATTCGAAATCTTCCCTCTTCAAGTGCTGATCTAGACAAAATTTTGACGGACATCCAAGCTACTTATTCCGTCAAAATCATCTTTCTCGACAGCGATCGTAGTACACTTATTCGCCGTTACAGCGATTCACGCCGCCTTCATCCCCTTTCTGCGCAAGATCTCCCACTTGAGTCAGCGATTGATTTAGAGTATCAACAACTTGAGCCTTTAATTCAACATGCCAATTTTATTATTGATACTGCGCCACTTTCGACTCATGCGTTATCTGAACGTTTAAGAGAAGTTTTACGCGGTAATACAGATAAAGAACTTAAGATCGTGGTTGAGTCTTTCGGCTTTAAATATGGTATTCCGCTGGATGCCGATTATGTCTTCGATGTGCGTTTTCTGCCTAACCCACACTGGAATCCAGAACTGCGCCCAATGACGGGGCTTGATGAACCTGTTGCACAATTTTTACTTGCGCATGATGAAGTGAATAATTTTATCTACCAAACGCGTAATTACATTGAAACGTGGTTACCGATGTTAGAGCAAAATAATCGAAGCTATCTCACCATTGCCATTGGTTGTACGGGTGGTAAACATCGTTCTGTTTATATCGCTCAACAAATTGGTGAATATTTCCAAGCCAAAGGCAAGAATGTGAAAATTCAACATAAATCCTTGGAAAAGAATAAAAAGAATTAATCAAACCATAAAAAACGCAGCGACTTGCTGCGTTTTTTTGTTAAACCACATATTGCTCAAAAATCTCTGGTAAATGTGCAATTAACGTTTCTTTTCCTGCCACTATTTCATGCTTCCAAACCTGCAATAGCACATCTGGCGTAAATAATCGTGATGCCTGCTCTGCCAATGGTAAATAGCTAATATGCCAAGGCTCTCGGCCGATTTTTTTACCTTCTGGCTGACTTATAAATGGCAAAACAAAATCAAAGTGCGGTAGATTTTCAGTAAGAAATTCACTAAGTTCAAAGAAATAGCCACCCTTTTCATATTCCCAAGGTTCAAGTTGTAAAGATTGACCTTGAGGCAAAAGATCAGGATCAAAAATATCAATTTCTGTTCCCCAATGATGACGACTTCCTCCAGGAAGCGCTGACCAACGCAAAATAGCTTGTGCTTTTTGCCAATCATCTAATAACGCTAAATCTAATGGATTTCCCGCATCATCATGAACCTTGCGTTCACCGTTAAATTTACTGTTCCAAATGAGTTGTTGACGTTCAAAATCACGAAAGCTACTCGCGGGTTGCAAATTAAAGCCATTTTTGACCGCACTTTGCTGCAATCCTTGAAACGCTTTCATTGCTTCTACTTGCAAAAAATGATTCGGAGAATGAGGTGCAGGCAAATTGATCAAATGTTCACGAGATTTGCCGGTTAACATTTCTGGCGTTAATTTCATCTTACTTATCCAATAAATTCACTAACATTTGATGATAAATCTGACCGCACTTGGCAAGATCATCAACGTTTACACATTCATTCACTTTATGAATCGTTGCATTAAGCGGCCCAAATTCCACAACTTCAGCGCCCATCAATGCAATAAAACGTCCGTCAGAGGTACCGCCACCTGTTTCTGCTTGTGGTGTAATACCGGTTGTTTGCTCAATTGCCGTCGTTAATGCATCTAATAATTTGCCCGGTTTCGTTAAAAATGGTTTACCCGATAAATTCCAATCAATACGGTATTTCAAAGCATATTTTTCGAGCATTTCCGCCACTTTCTGCTTAATGCTTTCGTCAGTGACCTCCGTACAATAACGTAAATTGAATTGCACATAAAGCTCACCAGGGATGACATTATTACTCCCTGTGCCTGCATGAATATTCGCAATTTGCAAACTGGTCGGCGGGAAAAATTCGTTGCCATTATCCCATTGATATGTGGTTAATTCCTGCAAGAAAGGCGCGGCTTTATGAATTGGATTTTCTGCTAAATGAGGATAAGCCACATGACCTTGAATACCTTGAATGTAGAGATTACCTGTAATCGAACCCCGACGACCATTTTTAACCACATCACCCAATGTCTTCGAGCTAGACGGCTCGCCTACCATGCAATAAGTGATTTTCTCACCGCGCGCCATTAAGGTTTCGACAACACGTACTGTACCATCTTTCGCGGCCGCCTCTTCGTCAGAAGTAATCAACAAAGCAATCGTCCCCTTATGATTCGGATTAGCTTTCACATATTCTTCCGCCGCCACAATCATTGCTGCCAATGAGCCTTTCATATCTGCCGCACCACGACCATAAAGCATATCATCCACAATTTCGGCAGAAAACGGCGGATAAGCCCATTGCGTTTCATCTCCCGTCGGCACCACATCGGTATGCCCTGCAAAGGCGATGACCGGCTCACCAACACCATGCTTTGCCCATAAATTTAACGTGTCGTTGAAAGGCATCCATTCAATTTCAAAGCCGAGTTTTTCCAAACGTTCCGCAATTAGTTGCTGACAGCCCTCATCATTTGGGCTAATAGAGGGGCGACGAATTAATGCTTGTGCAAGCTCAATAGTTTTTTGTTTCATAATATTCAGTGACGACTAAAAGTGCGGTCTAATTTAACAAAATTTTCCTTCAATTTAAATCTGTTCAAATAAAAAACGGATAACCTCGTTATCCGTTTTTATTAGTTTATGAAGAATCCTAGAATTGAACTTGCAAGCGTAACCAATATTGACGTCCTGGCTCGTTCACTCGAACAGTTTGAAGCCCCGCTGAAGGATCTGCGCCTTTACTCACAAACTCTGCATAGGATTTATTAAATAAGTTATCAATTCCGCCCTGTAAAGTGGCATATTTATTAATTTTCCACCCTGTATTAAAGGATAACGTTCCAAAACCAGCGGAAGCGCCAATGTCCTGCCCAATAATGTTGCCTTGTCCCGCTGCATAGCGTTTTTGTGCAGAAACCACTCGCCATAATACTCCCGCGCTCAAGGTTTCATTATCCCAAGTTAATGAGTTTTTCCATTCTAATGGCGGTGTTTGAGCAAGTGGACGGTCGTCCGTGCGATTTTTACCATAGGTATAAGCCAGACTACTACCGATTTCCCAGTGACGTGCAAATTTCCATTTACCTTCAATTTCGCCGCCTAATCGAGTTGCCTTGATATTACGAGCCGAGACATCTTTACCTACTCGTTCTAACATAATGAAATCGTGGACATCACTACCAAATAGCGACACAGAAAAATCAAAGGTATCATTCTTCCACATCAATCCCGTATCAATTTGACGATTTTGCTCTTTATCTAAAACTTGGCTTGCACGGCGTTCCCAATAATCTGGCGCTCGCTCTGCAATCCCTACACCGGCATAATATTTAATGCCATTGATTTCTTCTTCCCAACGGAAGAAACCTGAATGTAAACCATACGTATGGTGTTTATTTGGGTTATTCGCCATTAGAGTGTCGTATTCAGCTTTCACTTCATCATAACGATAACCAGAAATAAACTTACGACTATCGCTTGCCGTCCAGGCTCCCTCAACAAATCCACCCCATTGAGTAAAGTTTTGCTGTGGTTGATAAGGTTTATGCGTGTAACCTTCCCCCTTCATTTCCATACGTGAAAGGTGTTTATCACGCATATAATCAATGCCTGTTTGCAAATTAATATCCGGCCAATCAAAGGTTGCTTTCAAATGCCCTGTATTGGTTTCACGTTTTGGATTCATTGCTTTTTTAACTTGATTTCCCTTCATGCTTAAATAACGCATACTATAAGTATCCATCACATGATCAATCTTGCTTTGACCGTAACGTAATTCAAGTTCAGTGAACCACGGTGTAATATTGCGTTGTACAAATCGAACATTCCACGCATCACGATCAAACTTACTCCCATCCATCATTCGATCCGCATAAGCCGCTTCGCCTCGACTACGTTCATAAATTCCGGTCAATAAGGTGTTTTCTGTCGGTGTGAAACCAAGCTGTAACATTTGATTACGGCGCTCAAAAGAGGAATGAACTCGATTGCCATCGCCATCTTTGTAATTACCCGCCTCATTGTGTGACATACTCGTACGTAAATAACCATATTTACCACCCGCCATCGCATCAAAATAAGCATCACGGCGTTTATTTCCACCAAGTGTTACACTGCCATTTAAGTAGGTATTTTGAGTATCAAATTCAGGCTCTTTACGCACAAAACGAACTGCGCCAGCCACCAAGCCAGAACCTTCAGTTACAGTTTGGGGACCTTTGGTCACCACAACTTCATCATAAGCTGATGGGAAAATATAGGCTGTTGGCGGATCCATTCGGTTGCTACACCCACCATAAATGAATTGGTCGTCTGCTTGAATATTCAAGCGAGAACCACCTAAGCCGCGAAATAACGGATCGCCAGAACTCCCACCTTTACGAATCACGCTCATATTTGCCACAGATTGCAATAAATCTGCACCATCACCAGCAGGTAAAGGTTGAAGTGTTGTTTTAGGATTAAGTTTGACTGAATTGGTATTCGTCTGGGTAACACCTGTTACCACAATAGGATCCAATAATGTTTCAGACTGCATATCCTCAGCAAAAGCATTAGATATAAAAAATGAAAGAGGAAGGAGGGCAAAATAAGATTTGTTATGCATAATCAATCCCTTGTTTTGGCACTTGAGTCATAAAAACCACAATTCAACCACATAAAATCTTTCAAACAAATAAGCAACCGTTATGAAACATTTATCACATCAATGATTGAGATTGTAACAATACTGTAATGAATCTTATTCTTATTAAATGCAAAAGGCAAGGTTAAAAGATGACTATTTACTTACGTATTTCTGGTAAACATACTACTGCCAGCACCAATTGAACTATCCCCAAAATAGTACAAGGAAGACCTAATAAAAAATAAGCTCCTATAATTGTATCAATAGTGCTATCCCAGTTTAAATCAACAAAATGCAAAGATAATCCGACGATAATAGGGATTAAAAAAGGCATAAAAAATGCCACCAATAAATACCGCCCATAATAGCGACTTGCTTTTTCTCGAGTAACAAAAAAGATAAGTGTTGTCATCCCCCCAGGTATAAATGAAATAAGAAAAGAAAGAAAAAATGCCTCTCCAACAAATTCAGAAATAATGACTGCACATAATAATGCAATAAAAAAGCTCCCAATAAAAAACGCGGTATAGCCTTTTGTAATGCATTATTCATCTTTATATTTCCTTTCAAATAAAATGAATAGCTCTAATAAGCAGATAAGAAAGCCTCCAGCCTTTAATAAAAGGCAAGGTTAAAAAATTATTGTGCATTATGCATTTATGGCAAGCATATTGCTGCTAATACCAGTTGAACTACTCCCAATATACAAGCCAAAATACCGTGCGTTAGATAATACTCTACAAGCATATCAATCGCATTATGCCCACTGTTTAAATAAATCAAATCGAATAATGTAGCCAGGATCGGAATTAAAAAGGGCGGCATCAAAAGTGCCAGTACCAAATACCGTGAATAGTAGTTACTTGCTTTTTCCTGAGTGATGTAAAAAACAAACGTTGTAATCGCACTAGGTATAAATACGATAAAAAAAGTATAAAAAAATACCCATACCACGTCATCTGATGAGCTGCCATCCATTGAAGCAAGAAATAAATCAACGACGACTGCGCATACTAATGCAATAAAAAAACTCCCAATAAAAAAACGTCGTATAGCTTTTTGCTGTTCACTTTGTTGTTCATTATTCATTTTTATATTTCCTTTTTTAATCAAAATTAGTAGTTCTAATAAGTAGATAAACAAGTAAAAATAAATTCTCTACTTTAATACTACTTAAATGCTGCAATATATTCTTTTTCGTTGAAGCCAATCAATGCCTTACCATCTTGCAAAATAATCGGGCGTTTGATTAACGTTGGATTTTCAGCTAATACGGAAAGTGCGGTAGATTTCGAGAGTGTATTTTTCACATTTTCATCAAGATTACGCCAAGTCGTACTACGTTTATTGACTAAATTTTCCCAACCAAATTGGGCTTCTGCTTGTTGTAAGAATTGAGTATCTAATCCATCCACACGATAATCATGTAATTTATGTTGAATATTATGTTCAGTTAGCCACTTCAATGCTTTTTTCACTGTATCACAGTTTTTAATGCCATAAACGATAATCATATTCTCACCTCTAAAAACAAAAAATCCTCAATTCATTTAGAACGAGGATTTTAACTGTTACATGAATTAATCACAAATAGATTAGCCCGATACAAATTTTCACATCCAAAAGAAAAAGTGCGGTGAAAATCAACCGCACTTTTCAAAAGGGAAATTAGAATTCGTAACCTACGCCCACTTTAGCGCCATAGTTATTCACTTTAGTATCGTCAAAGCTACCTAAACGGTTATATTCTAAACCACCGTTTGCATACACTTTTTCTGCTAATTTATATTTAGCACCCGCAACTACACCATAACCCACTTTGGTTTCAGAAGAGCTTTTATAGCGTTGATCCGCACGTTCTTCAAATTTGAAACGGTTTGCCGCAAGACGAGCACCAACATAAGGTTCAATTTGAGAGTTGGTATCGAAGTCATAGAATACTGTCGCACCTAAACCTTGAACTTTAGTACCTTGGAAGTTACCGTGATGAGTATAATCACCTGCTACACGCATATTACCTAATTTGTAACCCACTGCAACACGAGGTTCAACTTTAGTTTTGCTTGAACCACCATTGCTTAATTTAGTTTTTGAAAGACCGAGATCGCCTTCCGCATATAAACCCGCATTTGCAGTTGAAGCAACCGCTAATGCACCTACAACGATAGCTAATAATGATTTTTTCATTGGATAACCCCTGTTATTTGATTGAAAACATTACGAATATATCACAGCACTCATTAATTTTCACTATGAAAAACCAATTTTCCCTGACATTTTCGACATAAATAGGCAATTTTATCGCGTTGAATGCGATTATGCCGACGAATCGTTAAATAATGGGTCTGACATTCGCATTGATAAGCAAACATTTTACCCTGTACACTTTCCACATCGAATTGATGGCAAGTATCAGCCGGAAGATTGAATAACTGCGTCATCACCGCTTGCCATTCCTGCCCATGCGGTTTCACTCGACCAAATACTTGATACACAATAAGGTGGGCTAATTCGTGTGGAACCACCTGACGGATAAATTCATCTGAGTTCTCGAGTAGTAAAGTGCGGTTAAATTTAATCTCATTTTTCTGCAAGTATGCAACGCCAGCTTTTACACCTCGCAAGTCATAACTGATTGTCGGAATAGGAAATTTCCGTTGAAAGTGATTTTCAGCCAGTTGAAATGTTTCTGCAAGTTTGCGCTGTACCTGCATTTTTAAATGCCGAAACTGAGTTTGAGATGACATCATCATGTTAAGTAAACAAAAACCGCTAATTTAGCGGTTTTTATCATACACATTCTATTTACTTATTTAAGACCGGCTGCAGCTCGCAATTCTTCTGCACGATCCACTTTTTCCCATGGGAATTGTTCACGGCCGAAGTGTCCATACGCGGCAGTTTGGCGATAGATTGGTTGAATTAAATTTAACATTTTAATTAAACCGTAAGGACGTAAATCGAAGAATTCACGCACTAACTTAACCAATACTTCGTTTGATACTTTTCCTGTACCAAAGGTTTCCACCATGATAGAGGTTGGCTCAGCCACGCCAATTGCATAAGAAAGTTGAATTTCACAACGATCTGCAAGACCTGCTGCAACAATATTTTTAGCCACATAACGTGCTGCATAAGCAGCTGAACGGTCTACTTTTGATGGATCTTTACCAGAGAATGCGCCACCACCATGACGAGCCGCACCGCCGTATGTATCGACAATGATTTTACGACCCGTTAAACCACAGTCGCCCATAGGCCCACCAATCACAAAACGACCGGTTGGGTTAATGAAATATTTTGTTTGTTGAGATAACCATTCACTTGGCAAAATTGGCTTGATGATTTCTTCCATTACGCCTTCGTAAATTTCTTTTTGTGAAACTTCTTCACTATGTTGTGTAGAAAGCACTACCGCATCTACACCCACGATTTTGTTATCTTCATATTTTAAAGTGACTTGGCTTTTCGCATCAGGGCGTAACCAGGCTAGTTTACCACTTTTACGCACTTCCGCTTGTTTTTCCATTAAACGATGCGCATAAGTAATCGCTGCTGGCATCAAGACTTCGGTTTCATTTGTTGCATAACCAAACATGATCCCTTGGTCACCCGCACCTTGATCTAATGGATTCTCACGATCCACACCTTGATTAATATCCGATGACTGTTTGCCAATCGCATTTAACACCGCACAAGAATTGCCATCAAAACCCATTTCTGAGTGTTTATAGCCAATATCACAAATCACTTGGCGAGTAAGGTTTTCAATATCAACCCATGCAGAAGTGGTAATTTCTCCACCCACTAACGCCATCCCTGTTTTAACATAGGTTTCACAAGCCACACGTGCTTTAGGATCTTGTTTTAAAATTTCATCAAGTACCGCATCAGAAATTTGATCGGCAATCTTATCTGGATGTCCTTCTGAAACAGATTCAGAAGTAAATAAATAGCTAGACATAAGTTCTCTTCTTTTTTGGATGTATTGACGTATAGACGGCTATAATACGTGTTTTTGGCTAATAAGCAAGCACTTCTATCAAGTATTTTTTAAAATGTAATAAGAAGATGAGCTTTCTGATGAAATTCAGATCATTTATGCTCTAAACAGCAAGATGTCATTCGCCTACTTGACTAAATCTAACATCTCTTGTGCATTCGCCAAGGCAAGATCCGTAATTTCACTGCCACCGAGCAATCTTGCAAGAGCAGGAACGCGCTCTTCTTGAGAAAGTGCGGTCATTTTAGTTTCTGTTTTATCATCAACGGTAAATTTCTCAACATTAAATTGATGATGCCCGTGACATGCTACTTGTGGTAAATGGGTCACACAAAGTACTTGGCATTTATCACCTAATTGACGCAATAATTTACCTACTACGCTCGCGGTTTTCCCACTAATCCCAACATCAACCTCATCAAAGATTAACGTTGGAATCGCCGATTGATCGGACGTCAATACTTGAATCGCTAATGAAATACGAGACAATTCACCACCTGATGCTACTTTTGCTAGCGGTTGCGCCTGTTGTCCTAAATTACTGCGTAAAGTAAAGACGATATTATCTGCCCCATTTGCCGCAACTTTAGTTAAATCTGAATTCACTTCAATGAAAAATTCTGCATTTTCCATTGCAAGCCCTTTGATAGAATGTGTAACCTGTTGTGCTAATTTCCCTGCAGCTTGGCTACGGCTTTCATGTAATTGTTTTGCCGTATGTTGCATTTTCTCAAAGGCAGCTTTTTCTTCCAGAATCAGGCGTTCTTCACTTTCTGAAAAATCTAAAAGTGCGGTCAATTCTGCTTTTAATTTTTGATGCCATTCCACCAACTCTTCAGGTTTCACATTGTGCTTGCGTGCAAGTTGTAAAGCTTGACCTAAACGTTGTTCAATCTCTTGTAATAACATCGGATCTTGCTCAATATGAGATGCAAGATGTTGGACTTCACTTGTCGCCTCTTGCACTTGGATAAGTGCATCATTCAACATTGTTTGAACGGAAGCATAGCGAGGATCTAACTCACTTAATTCATCAATATACTGTGTCGCACGATAAAGCATAGAATCGATACTCACGGTCTCATTTTCACTGAGTAGCTGTAAGGCTGATTGTGATAACTGTGTCAGCTGTTCGCTATTTGATAGACGACGTTGATCCTCTTCTAATTCTAAATATTCATTTGGACGAAGCGAAAACTCATCCAACTCTTCTACCTGATATTGTAAAAGTTGTTTCTTCGCTTCATTTTCGGCAACTTTTTGTTGGAAATTTTTAACTTGTGTTTGAAGATTTTTCCACACTCGATAATCTTCTCGCATTTGTGCGAGTAAATCATTGTGATGCGCAAATGTATCCACCAACTGAAGCTGATAATCATTTTTCAATAATAACTGCGAAGCGTGCTGCCCATTAATATGAATAAGATGTTGTCCTATTTCTTTTAATTGGGAAGCCGATACTGGCGTGCTATTGATAAAGGCTTTAGAACGTCCATCTGCATTAATGACACGACGTAGAATACAATCGGAGGGATTATCAGGATCTTGCAATTCTTGCTCTTGCAACCATTGATAAGCGGGGTTAGTTGGTTCAATAAAAAACGTGGCACAGATTTCAGCTCTTTCCTGCCCTTCTCGAACCATAGAAGTTTCAATACGCTGTCCCAAGCATAATCCTAACGCATCAATAGCAATAGATTTCCCTGCGCCGGTTTCCCCCGTGATCACAGACATTCCTTTCGCCAATTCAATCTCTAATTGACGAACTATTGCAAAATTATTGATGGTAAGTTGGGTTAGCATAAAAAATCTCCTTAACTGTATATCCATATATTATAACTGATATAATATACAGTAAAGAGATTTTTGACTTTTTGGATTAGAAATTTTTAAGCCAGCCTAATTTCGTGCTTAATACATTGTAATAATTATAATTTTTCAAGTGTAATAAACGTAGTTTATGCGGGCTTTTTTCAATATGGACGATATCATCAGGGGAAAAATCGAGTGCAATTTGACTATCACAGCCTAATTCCAGCTGTGAAGTGTTATGTTCTGCAAAGCGAATTGAAATTTTACTGTCGCCATCAATGACTAATGGTCGAGAAGAAAGCGTGTGCGGGAACATCGGCACAAGGGCAATCGCATTTAAATTTGGCGTTAAAATCGGGCCGCCTGCGGAAAGTGAATAAGCCGTTGAACCTGTTGGAGTGGAAACAATCAAGCCGTCTGAACGTTGAGAGAAAGCAAATTTATCATTGATATAGACATGGAAATCAATCATGTGCGCAATTTTTGCCGGGTGAATAACCGCCTCATTTACTGCATTACCACTAGAAATAATTTCACCATTGCGTTCAATTTTAGCTTCCAATAAAAAACGCTCTTCGACAAAAAACTCGCCGCGTTCTAAACAAGCTTCAAGCTGTGCATAAGCATTTTTCGGATCGATATCGGTCAAAAAGCCCAAGTTACCTCGGTTAATACCAATCATTGGAATATGATATTTAGCCAAAATGCGGGCACGCCCTAGCATATTGCCATCACCACCGATCACAATCACAAGTTGTGCTTGCTCACCGATTTGTTCAACTGTCGCTAACACCTCTTCCGGTAAACCAAATTTTTCACCGACCTCTTTTTCCACTAAAACTTGATATCCTCTTTCTTTCAGCCATTGATACAAGTTTTTGTGCATTTGCAAATTAATATCGCGACGTGGTTTTCCCATCAAGGCGATGGTTTTAAATGATTTGACTAATTCATCCATAACTATGATTGCTCCCAAGTGCAAACTCATCGATTTCTGACCGCACTTGAATTTAAAATTTTAGCCATTATATTACATAGCAATTCAGTTTTGCTAAAATAGCGTTAATTTTTGATAAATGGAGAAAAAGATGTCAGAACAAGCACAAAACTTAAATGAAAATGAAGAACTTGTTGAAAAAGTTCAGCAGGAAACCACTTCAACGGAAGATCCATTAGAAGAAGCGATCGCTCGTGTACAAGAGCTTGAAGAACAATTAAAAGCTCAAGTAGAAGAAAACTCTAAAAAAGAACAAGATTTATTGCTTCGTACTCGTGCAGAAATTGACAATATGCGTCGCCGTAGCGAACAAGATGTTGAAAAAGCGCATAAATTTGCACTAGAAAAATTTTCAAAAGATATTTTAAATACCATTGATAACTTAGAGCGTGCGCTTTCAACACCTGCTAATAAGGAAGATGAAAGCATCAAAGCGTTATTCAATGGTGTGGAGCTAACCTTAAAAGAGTTGCTCTCAACGGTTGCTCGCTTTGGTGTTGAACCTGTTGGCGCAGTGGGTGAAACCTTTAACCCGGATCTCCACCAAGCCATCTCTATGCAACCAGCTGAAGGATTTGAAAGCAACCAAATCACCACCGTTTTACAAAAAGGCTATACCTTAAATGGTCGTGTGATTCGCCCAGCTATGGTAATGGTTGCAGCTTAATTTCTTTTCTATGACTTAAAGAGCGGACGATTTTTCGTCCGTTTTTTTATTGTCAAAAAACTTGATTCAGATCAAATTTATTAAAAAATAATTTGAGAATAATTCTCAACAAAAACACTCTTGCTTTCCAGATTTATCAAGGTTTCAACTCAATTTAACCCATCAAAAAACACAAAATAACACTACATATTGTGTGTTGATCTATTAAATAAAACTATATATAGTGTTTTCAATTTTTCATAGCTACCTTACAGGAGTCATAAAATGAACGCTTTCTTTGTGATTAAGCGTGATGGTTCACGAATCGGGTTTGACCTACAACGTATTACTAATGCAATCAAAAAAGCGGCAAGTGCAGTCAATATTGTTGATGAAATTTATATCCATGATCTGAGCCTGCAGATTAATACTGAAATTTTTAGTCATTATCAGCATGAAATTGATATCAACCAGATTCAAAAAATCGTTGAAGATCACTTAATGACAAGCAAGTATCCACAAATTGCACGTGCCTATATTGAATATCGTCATGATCGTGATCTTGCCCGTGAAAAACGCAGCCAATTAACCAAAGAAATTGAAGGGCTGATTGAGCAAAGCAACGTGGAATTGCTTAATGAAAACGCAAATAAAGATGCGAAAGTTATCCCTACCCAACGTGATTTACTGGCAGGTATTGTGGCAAAACATTATGCCAAACGTCATATTCTGCCAAGAGATGTTGTTGAAGCCCATGAAAAAGGGGAAATCCACTATCATGACTTAGACTATGCGCCATTTTTCCCGATGTTTAACTGCATGCTCGTTGATCTAAAAGGCATGCTTTCTCATGGCTTTAAAATGGGTAATGCCGAAATTGAACCACCTAAATCTATCAGCACGGCAACAGCGGTTACCGCACAAATTATTGCTCAAGTCGCCAGCCATATTTATGGCGGTACAACCATTAATCGCATTGATGAAGTGCTTGCGCCTTATGTTCAACTCAGTTTTGAAAAACATTTGAAAAATGCTGCACAATGGCAAATTCCTGATGCTGAAGGTTATGCAAAAGCACTAATTGAAAAAGAATGTTTTGATGCATTTCAATCTCTTGAATATGAAGTCAATACGCTCCATACGTCAAATGGTCAAACGCCATTTGTTACCTTTGGTTTTGGCTTAGGCACAAGTTGGCAAGAACGTTTAATTCAACAATCGATTTTGAAAAACCGTATTCGTGGTTTAGGTAAAAATCACAAAACCCCCGTCTTCCCTAAACTGGTCTTTACCATTAAAAAAGGCGTGAACCAAAACGAACAAGATCCGAACTATGACATTAAAAAACTGGCATTAGAATGCGCTTCAAAACGCATGTATCCCGATATTTTAAACTATGATCAAGTGATTAAAGTCACAGGCTCATTTAAAGCGCCAATGGGTTGTCGTAGCTTCTTAGGTGCCTATGAAGAAAACGAGCATGAAGTGCATGATGGTCGTAATAATTTAGGCGTAGTGAGTTTGAATCTGCCTCGCATTGCCCTTGAAGCACAAGGAAATGAAGAAAAATTCTACCGCACTTTAGATGAACGCTTAGCCCTCGCGAAGAAAGCCTTGCTTACCCGAATTGCTCGCTTAGAAAATACTAAAGCTCGTGTCGCGCCAATTCTCTATATGGAAGGCGCTTGCGGCGTTCGACTAAAAGCCGATGATAATGTTGCAGATATTTTCAAAAATGGCCGAGCATCAATTTCTTTAGGCTATATTGGTATTCATGAAACCATCAATGCGCTGTATAAAAAGGGACATATTTTTGACGATGAGCAACTGCGTGAAAAAGGCATCGCGATTGTGCGTCGTTTAAATGAAGCGGTAAAACAATGGCAGAAAGAAACGGGTTATGCATTTAGCCTTTATTCCACACCAAGTGAAAACTTGTGTGATCGTTTCTGCCGTTTAGATACCAAACAATTTGGTGTCATTGACGGCGTTACCGATAAAGGCTACTACACTAACAGCTATCATTTAGATGTAGAGAAAAAAGTCAATCCATACGATAAATTAGACTTTGAAATGCCTTATCCTGAATTAGCCAGTGGTGGCTTCATTTGTTATGGTGAATACCCAAATATTCAACATAACCTGAAAGCACTCGAAGATGTGTGGGATTATAGCTACGATCGTGTGCCTTATTACGGCACCAACACGCCAATTGATGAATGTTATGAATGTGGTTTCACAGGAGAATTTAATTGCACAAGCAAAGGCTTTGTTTGTCCGAAATGTGGCAACCATGACAGTGCAAAAGTCTCCGTAACCCGACGAGTTTGTGGTTATCTCGGCAGCCCTGATGCTCGTCCATTCAATGCCGGTAAACAGGAAGAAGTAAAACGTCGAGTGAAACACCTATAATGTTGTAATATTGATTATGATAAAATAGCTCATCAAAAGTGAGCTATTTTTATTTTAATAAAGAAGGAAATACCATGCCAACACTTGCTCAAATTACCCAATCCATCATGCAAGATCCCGATAATCAATCCTTTACCGCAAAAGGTATCGAACCGCTTTTTGCTGCGCCAACTACCGCTCGTATTAATATTGTCGGACAAGCGCCTGGAATTAAAGCGCAAGAAAGTCGTTTATATTGGAATGATAAAAGCGGTGATCGCCTGCGTGAATGGCTGGGCGTGGATCGTGATACCTTTTATCACTCCGGTATGTTTGCTGTCATTCCGATGGATTTTTATTACCCAGGCAAAGGCAAATCGGGTGATTTACCACCGCGCAAAGATTTTGCGGAAAAATGGCATCCGCTAATTCTCGCTAATTTACCTAATATTGAGCTGACGATTCTCATTGGACAATATGCACAAAAATACTATTTGCCAGAAAATAATCTTAATGTAACGGAGACTGTTCACCATTTTCGTGATTTTCTCCCTCACTTTCTCCCGCTTGTTCACCCTTCTCCACGCAACCAAATTTGGCTCAAGAAAAATCCATGGTTTGAACAAGAGATTATCCCTATATTACAAAAGCAAATTAAAGCGATTTTATCTCGTTAATTTATCTCGCTAAATTGATATTCATCTATGAAGTGCGGTCAAAAAGCATCCAGTTTTGACTGCACTTTTCTTTTACTATAATCAATTTTTAGTATGCATTATTTCCTGACTGAGGCTTGTTATGCTAAAATCGCCGGCCTTAAAAATATAGGAAAAAATATGCAAGTAATATCTGTCACAAACTCTCAACGAAAAGCATGGAATAAACAAACTATTATATTCCTTTCTGATGTAGCTCTCTTTTTTATTCTACTCAATACACTTCCTTTTGCCCCTGCTGCGAATAAAGGATTATCTTTACTCGCATTTGTGGCCATTCTATGGCTCACCGAAGCAGTTAGTGTAACCATCACTGCATTATTCGTTCCAATTCTATCTGTTCTATTAGGATTAGCTGATAGTCGCGAAGCCCTCGTAGCCTTTGCAGATCCAACTATCTTTTTATTCTTCGGTGGTTTTGCGCTTGCAACCGCATTAAATGTACAAAAAATAGATCAAATGATCGCTAATAAAATCATGCAGTTAGCGCGGGGACGGTTATCTGTTGCTGTACTCTATTTATTCGTCGCAACAGCATTTTTGTCCATGTG
>OGGO01000636.1_pt1 | contig 29837 bp, 28 predicted proteins | sample 1571231 | NCBI WGS metagenome assembly OGGO01 (sample SAMEA2582036, study PRJEB24529) | metagenome | biome: Human gut stool | place: China | collected 2011 | reverse complement strand
AAAAGTCCGTTGGAAACTCTCTCAAAGATATTCTTGATATAGTCTCCCCACATTAGTATAGAAGGATTGATTAGATATTAGTCTATCATGGTTTGTTGAAAAAAATCGTATACAAAAAATCCCCTAAATACTTATCTAGGGGATTTTTGCTTTAAATAATATGTTGTTTATTTCAAACCTTTTTTAACCAAATCTTCATAACCGCCATGATTGGTTACATTGGTATAGCCGGCATTTTTCAGTTCAGTGAGCGCAGCTTCCGCACGGCGACCACTACGACAATAAAGGTTGATCGGTGCATCTTTATCTGAGCCAATCGCTTTAACACCTTCAATGATTTTATCGTGAGGAATATTCACTGCATCTTGTAAATGGCCTGCGTTAAATTCCTCGGCTGAACGTACATCAATCCAAACGCCTTTTGCTTTTTCCGGTTGTACTGCGCTTTGTTCTGTTTGTGGTGCAGTATTCGCAGAAGCAAAAAAAGGTACAGCAATCGCTGCCGCAGAAAGTACTGCTGTGAATAATTTTTTCATTATTCAATCTCCTATTAAATAGAAATAATATATTTACCTAAATTTAGGGGGTATGTAAAACTAATAGTCATCATACGCCTAAATATAAAGATAATAAACTGTAAATGAAGTAAAAATTAAGTAAATTTTTCGTAAAATTTAACCGCACTTTGTAATATTTTCCTCTATTCAGCATATCTACCTCTCTAAACCCTACTATTCATTATTTCCAATTAGTAAAAGATGTTGTTCATAAAAAGGTATTTTTCACACAAAGATTTAACCGTATAATCTGCCCCATCAAATATTGAGGAGAAAATCATGAAAAAATGCCTGTATTGTTTGTTGGGCATGGTAGCCCGATGAATGCGTTAGATAAAGAAAATCCGTTCAATCAGAATTTCAGCCTAATTACGCAAAACTTTCCAAAACCAAAAGCGATTTTGATGATTTCAGCGCATTGGTACAGTAGCCGTTTGCAGGTGACATCAGGTGAACACCCTGAGATGATTTACGACTTCTACGGTTTTCCTGATGAACTCAGCCAAGTGCAATATCCCGCGCCAGGCTCGCCAGAGTTGGCGGAGCAAGTGCGGTCATTATTACAGCCGGAAAATGTCGAACTAAATCCAACACGTGGTTTTGATCACGGCGCATGGGCGGTGTTGAAATATCTCTATCCTGATGCCGATATTCCTGTGGTACAACTTAGTCTTAACCGTTTGCAATCGGCAGAATGGCATTTTAACTTGGCGAAAAAGTTAGCTGCTTTACGAGAACAAGGTGTGTTGATTATCGGCAGCGGTAATATTGTGCATAATCTGAGAGCGATAAGCTGGGAACATATCGATCAAATCGGCGCGGGGTATGATTGGGCGTTTGCTTTCCGTGAAACAGTCAATCAGGCGATTGCGGCACAAGATGATAAAACCTTGGTGCATTATGAACAGTTAGGTGAAAAGGCCGAGCTTTCTGTACCAACACCAGATCATTATTTGCCGTTGCTGTACATTATGGCATTACGCGAACCGCAAGACGAGATTACGTTTTTCAATGATAATTTGATTGCAGGATCGCTCAGCATGACGTCGGTTTTAGTGGGGTAAAATATTTACAAAAACGCTTTAAAATCTAACCGCACTTTAAAAGAAAAAAGCCGTCTGAAAAATAACTTTCAGACGGCCTTTGGAAGAGAGATGTTAATAAGGGAAGGAGCAGCCTTCGTAGGCTAGAATTCGACAATCTTTTGCGCCTTTAGCTTTACATAGTGCTAGAGCTTTAGCTTCTGCTTCCCCAGCTTTAGCGGAAGCAGCCGGAGTCACTATATAATTATTACGGCTTAATCTTCCTTCTGCAGCAGCAACACAGCCATTTTGAACTCCTATAATGACTTTACAGTCTTTACTTCCACTTTCTCGTCTACAAAAATTTAATGCTTCTCGTTCTGCTTCAGATTGTGAATTCTGATCTATAGCACCAGAAATGATAGCTTTTTTAGAGCTATGGGCTAGAGCACCAAATTTGGGAGGATAATTAATTGTAATATGTTCTACGCGTACTTGGGGAGTGTAACCTCCAGCATTTCCACCGCAATTCGGATTGTGACCATAAGCACATAAAGCAGGGTTATTCTGCAAAGCGCCTTGAGTAACATCAGCATAGGTATTTAAAGCAGTTAAACCAAACAATACCAGTATTAGTTTTCTCATTGTATATTCCTTTACGATTTTATCGTTTTGTCATTTTTTGTTTATTTTGATTGATAAATTGCATTGTCACTTATTTATGATTAACAAACAAGTTTGTCAATTAAAAACGCTTTGAAATCTAACCGCACTTTAAAAGAAAAAAGCCGTCTGAAAAATAACTTTCAGACGGCCTTTTCAATTTATTCGATTATTTCTTCACAGACTCTACTTCACCCACGGCTTTATGAGATTTCTCATCCATTTCCACTTTAATATTGTGGTCCACCACCACATTCATATTAATGGTGATGCCTTCCTTTGGTGTGTCCAATTGAATGGTCGGCGTGCAAGCTGTAAGTGTAAACATTGCCGCAAAAATAAAAAAGTGCGGTTGAAATTTAAGGTGTTTTATCATTTGTCTTTGTCTAATTGCTTATAAAGTTTATATTGCAGATTTTGTTCAAATTGCGAGCCGTAGTCAATCATATTCCACAATTCAAACATATTTTCTTGGTGCGTATAATTTAACGTTATCGGATTATTGGTTCGCTTGGTTGGATTAAATCCACTAATACTCGCCCGCAATGTCATTTGCCCTTTCGGATCGAGCGTCACCGCCGCATGGGACTTTTGTAGTTCTATTTCTTTTAATAAATCCACCAAAATATTTTCTGTCCAACCGCCTTTTTTCAGCCCTTTTACCATTTCATCGGTTAATTTGATGGACACATTTCCCACCTGTTCCAACGTGCCATTACAAATCAAACATTCCTTATGCCCAAGCCAAAATGGCAAGGTCGCATTGGCGCGGCCGGTTAAGGTTACTTGGTTATATTGTGCCAAGGCTAACACTTGGGCTAAATCAATATTGGTAAAAGAAAGCGTCGCCATTTTACTTTGTGGAAAACTGAGCTGAGGCACCGTCAACAAACCATCAAATAAGGAAAGTTTCACATTTCTCAAAGTAAGCGGATTTTTCATGGTATTCGGATAACGCCCAAACAAATCCAATTCCCCATTTGCGACGGAAAGCGCGCCATAGCGAATATTTTGAGTCGAAATATGGATCGGTTTATCCGAAGCTACTTGCAATGCCGAGTTTTCATAATTCATTGGGAAATAAATATTCAAGCCATAAACCTCGCCATCTGGCATCGTGATTTTGCCATTTTTAAGATTCAGCTCCCCCTTCATCTTCACGCCATTGCCATTGATTGCGAATTCACTCTGCCCTTTAATGCTGCCCCCATGAATTATCCAATTCCATTGTTGAGGGAAAAGTGATTGGAATACTTTTGCCGATTGTTCTTTCCAGCTGATTTTGCCTGAAAGTGCAGTATTTTGATATACACCCAAGACATCTAAAGGCCCAAGCGAGCCCGCCTTTAAATCACCTGCGAAATTGAAGTTACTGATACTCTTACCATCAATACCTAAACCGAAAACAGGCGAAACAAAACGACCGCCATAAGCAAGTTCAATCCAATCTGTTTTCGCTTGCAACAAACCTCGAATATGCTCTTCTTCATAATCCCAGCGGAGTCGATCTTTAAGCTCCAATGAAAGTGGTGCCATTTTTACCTCTTTCATTTTGACTTCTTTGGAGTGAGCAGAAAGTTGATTTAATTCAATATGATCGGCTTCCCAAAATCCTTTACCTTCCATTTTCACTGGCGTATTTAAGGATTTCCAGTTTGCACTACCATTAATTGTCCAATCCCAACGGTTTGTCGCTTGTTTCTCCACCGACTGCAACTTATGTTCTTCATCCCGCAAGTCAAACACGGTTTTAATACCCGCAATAAACTCATGGGCGTTTCCGTCTAATTTTAGATTGAGATTTTCAAACTGCGGAGTTGTGCCATTCAACGTTGCCTGCAAACGCCCTTCTAAGCCATAACGACCGATAATAATGTCATCTAACGGTAAACGAACATGTAATTTGGTATCTGGTTGCACCGTATCCATTTTAAAGACCGACCCCGGATAAAAATACACCACTGGATGTGTGAAGAGTCCGCCTAGATGATAGGTTAAATTGGTTTGCGCCACAGTAGCGTTATAACGTAAATCCCCGCGTGTTTTTAGCTCGAAATCCAATTCATTATTGTCATCGCCCCCACCGATTTCGCCATTTTTACCTGAAATCACGATCTCCCCTTTGCCAAACTCGCCAAAGGTTTGCACGATCACGTTCATATCAATGCTTAACGGCAACAAGCCTTCTGCGGCACGGTGAATAGATAACCCAAGGAAGCCTTTAATCGGTTGATAGCTGTCGAAGGTCCAATAAAATTTTCCCCACGAAATATCCAAACCGTCTTTGGTGAACACAAAAGGCACATCTAATAAAGGAGAATTTGCCGTTAAATCTTGAGCATTCAACTGGCCATCTGCGCCTTGCCAAGAGACTTTTGCCTCGCCTTTTGTCACAGCGAGATCAGGATTATTCCAATTGAGTAAAACATTGCCTTGTTGAGGGAGTTGAGAGAGATCAGGATCAAAATTCGCAGAGAAATGAAGATCGTAGGTTTTATCGTCTGCTTGTTTGATGTCGGTACTGCCCGCCCATTGGAAAATGCCATCTTGTGGTGTGACAGTCGATTGATGATGAAGCTCAAGCCCGTCATTATTGGCTTGAGCTTCGAGTGCTAATTGGTTGCCGTTATAGTTTGCGTCTAACGCCCAATCAGCCGATAAGAAAGGTTTTAAAGCCCCTTGTGTCAACGCTTCGGCATTCGTTAATTGAAAGTGTTTAACGTTAACATGAGAAATAGGCAATGCTGCCCAAAGTGCGGTCAAATTTGGCGGTGTTTTTTCAGCATTATCACTGGGTAAATGGGTTAAACAATCATAATTCAAGCTAGCCTTTTCAACATCAAGACTATGCGTATTCCACCAAGTCACCTGAGTATTATTCAGGTTCACAAGCGTACATTGGTCAGTTTTCACTTTTAGCTCTGGCAGTGTTAAACCTGTGGTTTCCCATTGCCAGTCATCGGCTAATTCAATGTGATAATGCGGTGCTAAAAAATGATTGGTAAGTTGCGCTACACGTTTCGGGGTCGCAAAAACGCGTAATAAGCCAATGCTTATTACGATCAATAGCAACAAAATAATCAACACCCACAGGCAACGCTTTCGCATAGTTTCCCCAATTACGCGATTAATCAATAAATAGAGGCGTATTCTATCCTATCTCGCCCCAAATAGCTCAACCAACTTATCCCCAAAAAAATAAAATACCAATCCAAAGGCGACAATAATTAATCCGATGAGTTTTGTGATATTTACTTCTCGGATCGGCATACCGATAAGACCAAAATGATCGATAGTTGTTGCCGTAATTAGTTGTCCGACAATGATAAAAAATAACATCGCCGTAATGCCTAATTTCGGTGCAAGCAAAACGGTTGTGAACACGACAACTGCGCCGAGTACCCCACCAATTAATTTCCACCAAGGTTGTGATGGAATCGTGGATAGATTGCCCCATAAATCAGTTTTAGCCAATGCGATAAAAAAGAGAAAAATCGTGCCTACCGCAAAAGAAATAAAGGTAGCAATCACCGCTTCGCCACTCATGGCTTTCGCTAATTGTGTATTAATGGCTGATTGCGTGGCGAGTGCTACGCCTGCCGCTAAAGCGACGATGAGATAAACAAAAAACATCGAGACTCCCAACATAAAATTTAGTTTATTTTAACCTTTTCTAATTTGTCATGAAATGCTTTCTATTCGGCAAAAAAGAGTTGGAGAGATTACTCACTGTAGTAAAAACATATTTAAAGGTATAATGCTACCAAATTTATATTTGGAAAATATCCTTTAAATATGAGACATACAAAGAAACTCATTACTCTTGCGGGAATTGCCGCATTTGTTACCTATTGGTTTTATCCGCCAACCTATCCGGTATATCCGAAGAGTGATCATTATGATCCTGATACACAAACTTTCTATAATGCAGAACCTCAACGCGCACCAATCAATGTTGCAAGTGCGCTTTGGGAAATGACATTTTATGAAAAAGATTTTCACCCGAAAAAACCATTGCCAACGGTCAAACCAAATTGGACCGAGTTATTAGCGCCAGCTGAACAGAGTCGATTTATGTGGTTTGGACATTCGACGCTACTTATGCGCATTGGCAATCAAACCATCATTACCGATCCGCTTTTTGGAAATAGTGCGTCCCCTGTACCAATAATGATGCACCGTTTTCAACCACCTGTGGCAGAAATTGAAGAATTACCGCCTATAGATGTCGTGCTGCTTTCACATAGTCATTACGATCACTTAGAACAAGAAAGCATCGAGAAATTAATGAAAACGCAAAGTCATTTTGTGGTTTCTTTAGGAATGGGCGTAATTTTACAAAAATGGGGAATAGATGCGACTAGAATTACTGAATTAGACTGGTGGCAAAGCACTGAACGAAATGGCGTAAAATATACTGCATTACCTGCAAGACATGATTCTAGTCGAGGCTTGTTTGATCATAACAAAGCATTATGGTCTGGTTTTTTAATAGAGCATAAGCGCGGCCAAAATGAAGAACGTTTTTACTTCCATGGTGATTCTGCCCAAGGTAAACATTTTGATGAAATTGCTAGTCGTGTCGGTAAAATTGATATTGCGTTTATCGAGAACGGACAATATGACGAAAGATGGCCCAATAACCATCTTTTCCCTGAGCAAACCGCACAACTCGCAGCCAAACTACAGCCAACAAGATTTATGCCCATTCACTGGGGAGCTTATCCCCTTGCCTTGCATACGTGGAATGAGCCAGTGCTTAAAAGCGTACCAATGGCAAGAACACTGGGAGTGAATACACTTACGCCATTGTTAGGACAAGTATTTGACGTAAATACAAAAACAGAAGACTGGTTTACCCAAGAATAATCATAACTTTTGGCTATATGAAATAAGCTTTTCTTCTTTTTCTTATTTAAGTTAGAAAGGTATTATCAAGCGGAAATTTATGATTTATCCCTTAGGAGTAGTTTATGTCTCAATTTAAAATTCACACCATTGAATCAGCCCCAGAAGCGGCACAAGAAGCTTTAAAAGCCGTACAAAATGCCAATGGTTTTATTCCAAATTTAATTGGTGTTCTCGCGAATGCCCCTACTGCACTTGAAACTTATCGCACAGTGGGCGGCATTAATGGTCGTAACAGCTTAACGGCAACAGAACGCGAAGTGGTACAAATTACCGCTGCGGTAGTCAATGGCTGTGGTTTCTGTGTAGCTGGCCACACGAAGATCGCTTTAAAAGTGTTAAAACTTGAAGAAGATCTTGTAAACCAAATTCGTGCGACAGCTCGTATTGAAAGTGATAAAAAACTGGATACTTTAGCGCGTTTCACCCTTGCTGTTATTTTGCAAAAAGCAAAATTAACCGAAGCGCAGCTTAAAGCGTTCTTTGATGCGGGTTATACTCAAGAAAATGCTATTGATGTGATTTTAGGTGTCAGCCTCGCCACATTATGTAACTATGTGAACAATATCGCTGAAACCCCAATCAACCCTGAATTACAGGCATTTGCATAATCAAGCCAATATAAAAGTGATCTGCACCCCAAAACCTGGACACCTAATTTGAGGTGCAGATTATGTCCTACTCTTATCAATTTCGTTTGAAAATTATCAAACTCGTCACCGAACAGGATTATGGTATCCGTGAGGTGGCTAAACTTCATAAAATTTCCCATGCTCTCGTCATTTATTGGCTAAAAGCATTTCGGGAAAGAGGGCTTGATGGCGTAAAATCGCCTCATACAAACCTTCAAACACCGAAAATAGTGAAGCCAAAGATGAAAAAGAAAGACATTGAAATTCCGGAAACTACAGACTTTTCACCTAAAGCGTTTAAAAAGTTACAACGAGAGCTCGCCTTGGCTCGTGCGGAGATTGCTTACCTAAAGGAGTTGGAGAAGCTCGACCGTCAAAAACAACGACAGAAAAAAGAAAAATCATTGAAAGATTGAAGCCAAACCACGCGTTAAATGATTTACTTCGTGTGGCTAAAATGCCTCGCTCAAGCTTTTACTATAAAGAGATTAAGCGAAATTATCACGAGGTAAAAGAGGCTATCTTATCGTTGTATAAAAAGAACAGAAAGCGAGATGGTTATCGCCCCATGACGTTTAAATTACGCCAAATGGGTTTTAATTTGAATCATAAAACGGTGTTAAAGCTGATGAACGAGTTAGGTATTCATTCCATTTTACGCAAGAAAAGACATGGAAAACGTGGAAAAACATCGCATATTGCCCCGAATTTACTGAATCGTGATTTTACAGCAACGGCACTCAATCAAAAATGGGTAACGGATGTAACGGAATTTCAGGTTGGGCAAGAAAAGCTTTATTTTTCACCGTTGATGGACTTGGCTAACCGAGAAGTGATTGCCTATAACTTTGCGACACGCCCGAAGTTTTCATTGGTAAAAAAGATGTTAGAACAAGGGCTTAGTAGGATTAAACCAACAGAATGTCCGATTATTCATAGCGACCAAGGCGTATTGTATGGCTCGGCGGAATGGGTAAAGATGTTGGAGGGTAAAGCGGTGCAAAGTATGAGCCGCCGAGGAAATTGCTACGATAATGCGGTGATTGAAAGTTTCTTTGCAATATTAAAATCAGAGTGTTTTTACTCACGGACTTATCATTCAATTGCTGAATTACAGGCTGAAATTGAAGAATATTTAGTGTATTACAACCAAAAACGAATTAAACTTGGTTTAAAAGGATTGAGCCCAGTGCAATACCGAGCTCAATATTTAAGTTAACTAACCTGTCCAACTTTTGGGGGGCAGATCACTTTTTTTATTAGTAACGGTTTATTTTTAATAAAAGGCAAAAACGATGCTTAAAAAATTATTTACAGTTTCAATCTTATTTTTCTTAACGGCTTGTAGCAGAGAGGGAACAAATTACCCGAATGCTAAATATAAAATTACCGATAAAGAGGTAAAAAAATATATTCTCGAACTTAATAATCGTGAACAATGTATTTATCCGCAGTTGGCAGAACTCTCTTATGAGGAAGCTGAAACGCAAGTGTATAGCAAGCAATCTGATGCTGAAAAGAAAACGTGGGATTATATGAGTAATCGTCTATTATCTGAGATTATTGGCGATAATTATGCGTTCTTAGAACAGGATGAAGATTCTGCCAATTATTTTATTGAAAAACATAACAGACTAAATAATCAAAAAGCGAAAGTCGATCCAAAAGCGTGTGCGCTCTTTAAAGAGGATTTTGAAAGTTTCTTAGAGGGGGCTAGAGGCTGTGGCTGTTCAAAATAATTTTTAGCAAAATAAACAAGCGGTCAAATTTTTTGGGGGCAGATCAAAGTGCGGTCAAAAATGACCGCTCTTTTTTATTCCTTCGCAAGTTGTTTAATTTGATCTGAATTCAAATGACCTGGCTGGACTTTGATAAGATTTAAATCCTTATCCAATAGCAAATTAAACGGATAGCCTAATACATTAGCACGTTTAATAATTTCCCCATTTTCATCCAATAATACCGTGATATTTTTGTAATCCAGACCTTTATACCAATTGATAAATTTTTGACTATTTTGTTCGTTCTTTTGTCCAGGTGAGGCAATCGTAATTACATTAAAATCAAGATTTTTTTCAGCACTGAGATCGTCAATTTCCGCTAAACCCGCTAAGCAAATTGGACACCAAGATGCCCACATTTTGATATAAAGCGGTTTGCCTTGATATTGTGATAAGGTCACGGTTTGGTTATCCAACGTCTTCAAGGAGATATCCGCCAAAGACACTTTCTCTTGCGCAAAGCTTAATGGACTCAAAAACAATAAAAGTGCGGTCAATATTTTTCTCATTTTGCCCTCTTATTTCACAAAAGGAATCAAATCACCATAGCCTTGTTTTTCCATTTCATCTAATGGAATAAACTTAATCGATGCGCTATTGATGCAATAACGCAAACCGCCTTTATCGCGAGGACCATCGTCAAACACATGGCCTAAATGCGCATGACCACTACGGCTTAATACTTCAATGCGAGTCATGTTAAAGCTATTGTCTCTTTGATACTCCGCCACTTCAGCGGCAATCGGTTTAGTAAAACTTGGCCAGCCACAACCGGATTCAAACTTATCTTTGGAAGAAAATAACGGTTCTCCCGTAGTAATATCCACATAAATGCCAGGTGCGAAATTATCCCAATATTCGTTACTAAAAGAACGTTCAGTATGTTTGCCTTGCGTCACATCATATTGAAGTGCGGTCAATTTTTGCTTTAATTCTGCATCACTTGGTTTTGGGTATTTTTTATCATCAATTAATGGCTCATCCGCTTTTTTGATGTCGATATGACAATAGCCATTCGGATTTTTCTTTAGGTAATCCTGATGATACTCTTCCGCCTCCACATAATTTTTCAGCGGTTCTACTTCAATTTGAATCGGTTCTTGATATTTACTTTGTAAGGTTTTCAATGCTGCCTCTATAACCGCTTTATCTTGTTCATTTTGATAATAAATGCCGGTGCGATATTGTCTGCCACGATCATTGCCTTGCTTGTTAATACTGGTTGGATCGATAACACGGAAATAATATTGCAGCAATTTATCTAGCGAAATTTTGTTTGGATCGTAAGTGACTTTCACGGTTTCAGCATGATCTGTCGCGTGCAATAATTGATAGTTCGTGGTATCGCCTTTTCCATTAGCATAGCCTGAAACGGCATCTGTCACGCCTTGAATGCGTTCCATATAAGCTTCTAGTCCCCAAAAACAACCACCAGCAAGATAAATAATTCGTTGTTCTTGTTTGCTTTCCATTGTCATTTTTTGCTCCTTTGATGATTCTGTGTGATCAGCATACGTTAAACTACTTTGCAAACCGCCAAAAAGTGCGGTCAATATGAGAAATGTTTTTGTATATTTCATTTTTTTTCCTTATTATAGAAAATATCTTTAGCTTACATTTCATTAGACGAAGACAAGCCCATTTTCTTACAAAATAAGGCAATTTTTTACCGCACATTGTGCAAGGAACCTTTATGCCAAACATACATCTCCGCAATAATTATCAAAAAGCTGTTGTTTATATGGTGTTAGCTTACATCAGCATTGCCTTAATGGGCGTCTTTGTAAAATACGCCTCTGATGAATTACCGTCCAGTGAAATTTTATTTTCCCGCTTCTTTATTGGTTTTGTGTTTCTCTTACCCTTTTTAATTAAAGATGGAGATTTCAAAGTCGATATGTCCCAATGGAAGTTTCTCGTTTTGCGTAACCTCGCCGGCATAGCCAGTATGTTATTAACCTTCTACGCTATTAAATATTTACCGATTTCCATTGCGGTTTTATTGATGAATACGTCCACACTTTTTGTGCCTTTATTGCTGTTTTTCTTTAAAGTCAGAACACCATTAAAAGTATTAGCTTGCAGTTTTATGGGTTTTATTGGTGTATCCATCATTATGCTGACCAACGGCTCAATGAATATCAATCCTCTCCATGTAGGCTATGCTTTGGGTGCGGCAGTCTTCGCTGCGATGGCATTTATCAGCTTACAAGAGCTCAATAAACACAATTCGCCTAAAAATATCGTGTTTTACTTCCACTTATTAGGTTCTATTTTATTGCCACTCTTTTTCATCGCGCAGTGGAAAATGCCAACATTACATGGATTTACATTACTGCTTTTGGTGGGCGGATTCGGTCTTATTTTCCAATTATTACTCACTCGCGCCTTTAAATACGCGCCTGCAAATGTCATCACGCCTTTTTCCTTTACCGGTGTCATTTTCTCCAGCATCTGTGACTGGCTCTTCTGGGATAACGTACCAAGCCTAAATTTCTGGATTGGTTCATTAGTCATTATTATTGCCGTCAGTTTGCTTGCTAGAATGCGGGCGAAATAGAGAAATCCGACCAGCATACAAAGTACAATTATTCTCAATAACATCACTTTTAGGTATAATCAAACCACTTTAATTATTGAGGACACAACATGAAAAAATTATTAAAAACCACTTTAGCTTCTGCATTATTGATGGCATCTGCATTTGCTAGTGCTGTGACGATTAAAGATGCAAAGGGCGAATTTACTCTTGATAAAACCCCAAGCCGTGTTGTGGCATTGGAATATTCTTTTGTGGATGCTTTAGCCCAAGTCGGTGTAAGCCCAGTAGGTGTGGCTGACGACAACAAAGTCGATCGTATTCTGCCGCAAGTGCGCGAAAAAATTGCTGCATGGCAATCCGTTGGCACGCGTTCTCAACCGAGTCTTGAAGTGATTGCTTCCCTCAAACCCGATTTAATTATTGCCGATCCTTCCCGTCACACAGCGGTGTTTGAAGAATTGAAAAAAATTGCGCCAACAGTGATGTTTGATTCCCGTCATGAAAGCTACCAAGAAAATCTTGAAACTGCGCAGAAAATTGGTGATTTAGTGGGTAAAAGCGCCGAAATGAAAGCGAAGATCAATGAACATAATGATTACATTGCCAACATTGCAAAAAATCTAGGTGTACAAGGCAAAAAAGCCTCATTTGGTACTTCCCGAGAAGATAAATTTAATATCCAAAATGACAATGGCTATGTGGGTAGTTTCTTAACGACATTAGGTTTTGCCCCAACCAAACTCAATAGTGATCAAGCTTTCGTAGAAATCAACCTTGAACAATTAGTAATGGAAAAACCGGAATACTTGTTCATCGCCCATTACCGTGATGAAAGTATTGCGCGCAAATGGGAAGCCGAGCCACTTTGGAAAGCCATTCCTGCCGTAAAAGCGAACCATGTTTACAGCGTTGATGCCGACATGTGGGCTCGTGGTCGTGGCTTAGAAGCGAGCAAAATTATGGCAAAACAAATTGAAGGTTTCGTGAAACAAAAATAATGATGAAGTCCACTTTCCGTTGGGGACTCCCCCTTATTATTCTGGCTTTCCTATTATGGGGAAGCCTGTTTTTGTATTATCCCATCGAAATTCGACCGCTTGCAGCGTTACAAGCGTTCCTCCCCGATGGCGATGAAATTGCCAAAATCACCGTAACCGATTTACGCCTACCACGCGCATTAGTTGGCATGATTTTAGGTGCCAATCTTGCTGTGGCGGGGGCGTTGTTACAAACCATTACGCGCAATCCACTTGCCTCGCCTACCTTACTTAGCGTGAACTCGGGAGCCAGTCTTGCCATGGTGACCACCAGTGCGTTTAGCCCCCTGATTCTTTCTGGTTATAGCATTGCTTTAGTTGCTAGTATCGGCGGCGGTCTGAGTTGGTTTGTGGTAATGCTGATCAGCAATGGTTGGAAAGACAACAGTGGAGATCGTAGCCGAGTGATTTTAGCGGGGATTGCCGTATCACTACTTTGTGCCGCGCTCACGAAATTGGTGCTGATTATCGCGGAAGATCATGCCTTCGGTATTATGAGTTGGCTAGCTGGTGGCATTGCACATGCTCGTTGGAATGAATTATTGACGTTATTTCCGTTCTTTATTTTGACCGCACTTTTCTGCCTGCTTTTTGCCAGTCGTTTGAATTTACTCAATTTAAGCGATGAATCCGCTCGTTCACTCGGCATCAATCTCTTCCGTTTACGTTGGTACGCTAACATCATGGCATTATTGATTGTGGGTTCAAGCGTAAGTGTTGCTGGTCCCGTGGCCTTTATTGGCTTACTCGTGCCCCACCTTGCCCGCTATTGGATTGGTTATGACTTGCGAAAATCTCTCCCCATGGCGATGTTACTCGGCGCAATTTTAATGCTGGCGGCAGATACCATTGCCCGCGCGGTTAATTTCCCTAGTGAAGTGCCTGCTGGTGCGGTACTTGCCTTAATCGGTGCCCCAGTCTTTGTATTATTTGCCAGAGGAAGACACTAATGCGAACCTCTCATGTATCTTTTCGCGCTATCGGCTTTTATGTCATCACGCTCAGTATGATGGTACTACTCTTTGGATTGAGTATTCGCCTTGGCACTTATACACTTTCTTTTGAGGAAATTTGGGCGGCCTTTCAGCCTGATGATAAAAACTATTTTACCTTGATGGAATATCGCCTACCCCGTGCAGTATTAGCGATTTTATTAGGCGGAGCCTTAGCAATTTCTGGTGTGTTAGTGCAAAGCGTGGTACGTAATCCGCTTGCCTCCCCCGATATTTTAGGGATTAACAACGCGGCTGGGTTGGTTGCCGTTTCGGTATTGATGTTCTTACCAAACTTAGCATTTTACTGGATGCCAATTTTTGCCTTTTTAGGCGGCGTGCTCTCTTTTGTCATTTTATGGATCGTGTGCGGTTTTAACTTCCGCCCTATCAAAATGGCAATCATTGGGGTCGCACTTTCCGCATTATGGGCAGCCATTAGTCATTATCTGATGCTTACCAATCCGGTCGAGATCAACACGGCTATGTTATGGCTCACAGGAAGCCTGTGGGGGCGCAGCTGGTCTTATTTGAATGTGGTATTGCCATGGTTAGTGGTATTGCTGCCCTTACCATTTATTTTCTGTCGCGATCTCGATACCCTTGGTTTAGGTGAAAACAAAGCCTCCACCTTGGGCGTAACCGTAAATAAAGTGCAAATTAGCGTTTTAGTGCTAGCGGTAGCCCTTTCTACTACAGCCGTGGCAATTTGTGGTCCGATTGCCTTTTTAGGCTTGGTTGCGCCGCATCTTGCCCGTCGTTTAGTCGGTGGCAGACATCGCACCCTATTACCGGCAGCCTTGATTATTGGCGCCCTCTTATTACAACTTTCGGATATTTTGGCGCGGGTGATTGATCCACCAACTGAACTTCCCGCAGGTATTCTGACCGCAATTATCGGTGCGCCATATTTCTTCTACTTATTGATGAGAACTAAATAATGAGCATTGAAATCAATAATTTATCTTTAGGTTATCAAGATAAACTCGTGGTTAAAAATCTGTCGCTAAAATTCCCGAGAAATAAAGTGATTGCATTAATCGGCCCAAATGGTTGCGGTAAGTCCACCACATTAAAAGCGGTGGCTCGCTTGCTTAAGCCGAAAGAAGGTTCAATCACTCATAAAGGCAAGGACATTTGGCAAAAAAGCCCTAAAGAATATGCCCAAGAACTGGCTTTTCTCCCGCAGCAACACCTGGTACCAGAAGGGATTAAAGTGCGGGAATTGATCGCCTACGGGCGTTCGCCTTACTTAAATCTCTGGGGCAAACTCAGCCAAAAAGATGAAGAATTGGTGACTTGGGCGATGGCGCAAACACAAACTGCCGAACTCGCCGAGCAGCTGGTTTCCGATCTATCTGGTGGTCAACAACAACGGGTATTTTTAGCCATGACTCTTGCGCAAGATGCCGAATTAGTGCTACTTGATGAGCCAACCACTTATCTGGATTTAAACCGCCAAGCTGAACTCATGGGCATGATGCGACAAATGCAACAAAACGGTAAAACCGTGATTACGGTGTTACATGACCTCAACCAAGCCTGCCGCTATTGCGATCACTTAATCGTCATGAAAAAAGGTGCAGTAATGGCACAAGGCACACCTGATGAGGTCATGACCGAAGAGTTACTTAAGGATGTGTTTGATTTAGATGTCATTATTCATCGCGATCCTATCAGCAATACACCGATGTTTATTTTGAAATAACCTACTATCACTTCTCTAAATATAAAGCTTTATTATAGGGTAGCAACAATATTGGTCTCTTTTCACCATATCAGAAAATATCATTCACATAAAAAATTAAATATAAAAAACCGCACTTTGGTTTACAAATCAAAGTGCGGTTATTTTTAGAAATGTTTAATTAGATAACTATATTCTCTAATTAAGCTTTTGGACCTGCTGCGATAAGTGCTTTACCTTCTGCATTAGTCGCATATTTTTCGAAGTTTTTCACGAAACGACCTGCAAGATCTTCAGCTTTAGCTTGCCATTGCGCTTTGTCAGCGTAAGTATCACGTGGGTCTAAGATCGCTGGATCCACACCTGGTAATGCTTTTGGAATCGCTAAGTTAAAGATTGGTAACTCACCCATTTCAGCTTTTTCGATAGAACCATCTAAGATCGCATCGATAATACCACGAGTATCTTTGATTGAGATACGTTTCCCTGTACCATTCCAACCAGTATTAACTAAATACGCTTCTGCACCAGCAGCTTGCATACGTTTAACTAACACTTGAGCATATTGTGTTGGGTGAAGAGTTAAGAACGCTGCACCGAAACATGCTGAGAAGGTTGGAGTTGGTTCAGTAATACCACGCTCTGTACCGGCTAATTTCGCAGTGAAACCAGATAAGAAGTAGTATTTGGTTTGCTCTGGTGTCAATTTAGACACTGGAGGTAACACACCGAATGCATCCGCAGTTAAGAAAATTACTTTCGTTGCGTGACCAGCACGAGATACTGGTTTAACAATATTATCAATGTGATAAATTGGGTAAGACACACGAGTATTTTCAGTTTTAGAACCATCATCGAAATCAACTGAACCATCTGCACGAACCACTACGTTTTCTAATAACGCATCACGACGGATTGCACGATAGATATCTGGTTCATTTTCTTCAGAAAGATGGATAGTTTTCGCGTAGCAACCACCTTCGAAGTTGAAGATACCTACATCATCCCAACCGTGCTCATCGTCACCGATTAATTGACGTTTTGGATCGGTAGAAAGCGTTGTTTTACCTGTACCAGATAAACCGAAGAACACTGCTACGTCACCATCTTTACCAACGTTTGCTGAACAGTGCATTGCACCTACACCTTTAAGTGGTAGGAAGTAGTTCATCATTGAGAACATACCTTTCTTCATTTCACCGCCGTACCAAGTACCACCGATTAATTGGATACGCTCAGTTAAGTTGAATGCAACGAAGTTTTCAGAGTTCAAACCTTGTTCTTTCCAGTTCGGGTTAGTGCATTTAGAACCATTCATTACCACGAAATCTGGTTTAAAGGTTTTTAGTTGTTCTTCTGTCGGACGAATGAACATATTTTTCACAAAGTGTGCTTGCCATGCTACTTCAGTCACAATACGTACCGCAATACGGTCTTGTTCACTTGCGCCACAGAAACCATCAACCACGAATAAACGTTTGCCAGAAAGTTGTTTAGTCACAAGACCTTTCAAGCTTGACCAAGTTTCTTGAGTCATTGGCTTGTTATCGTTTTTTGCCACATCAGAAGTCCACCACACAGTATCTTTTGTGGTATCATCTAAAACGATGTATTTATCTTTCGGTGAACGACCGGTAAAGATCCCTGTATCAACAGCCACCGCGCCAGTTGTGGTAAGTGTACCTTTTTCAAAGCCTTCTAAGCCAGGTTTTGTTTCTTCTTCAAAAAGTTGTTCATAACTTGGGTTATAAACCACTTCTTTTACATCATGAATACCAATGGCTTCAAGTTCTTTAATTACATTTTTAATGTCAGTCATAGTTCACCTCTTGATTAAAGTTTAAAAACTTTTCCTGCGGTTATTGTAGGGGAATTGCCAGAAAAAAAATGTTAACTAGATCAAATTTTTGAACATTTATTGGAAATTTATACCTCTTTTTAGGGTGTTTTCGGTATAAAAATGAAGTGCGGTTGATTTTACCTTTACTTTTTCGATATAGTGATAACCATTCTCAACTTAAAACTTAAATAACAATGCTATTATTCCTGCGTTTACCTTTTTTATTTTTTCTGCTGATGTTTACACAAAGCACACAAGCTGAACCCGATTTTAAAATTCCACCTATTCAAGAAAGCATGAAAAAAATGTATCAAATTCAACAAAAAGATTTTACCTTTGAAGATAAACATTATCGTTTGTTTATTGCTGTTCCACCAAAAACATCGCAAAAACTGACCGCACTTTACACGCTAGATGGTAACGCTCAATTTCCAATAGCGGTAAATGCTGTCAATCCTAACAAACCACTCCCCCTTATTGTGGGTATCGGTTATGTATCTGATAAAGCTTACGCTATTGAGGAACGAATGAGAGATTACACTTTTCCAGTAGAAGGTGCTGAATTTGCCAAAGGAGGAAAAGCCGCCGATTTTTTACGTTTTATTCAACAAGATGTAAAACCTTATATTGAACAACATTTCGATATAAATAAGGAAAAACAATATTTCTTTGGCCATTCTTTTGGTGGGTTGTTTGGATTATACGTGCTCTTCCATCAACCGGATTTATTTCAACATTACACATTGGCAAGCCCGTCTCTCTGGTGGGGGAATGGCTCATTTTTACCTCAAAATGAACCTTGGATTAGCCAAAAACCATCACATATTTTGATTACATTAGGCTATTACGAAGAACATCCTGAACAGGATCCGAATATCACTGAAGAACAATTACAGCGTATTAATCAACGGAAACAAATGCGAACAATCAATGCGCATCAATTGGCGGAAATATTGGAAAAACAAGGCAATTCTGTGGAGTTTATTTCCATTCCCAATAAAAACCACGGTGGCTCAATTCCTGATGCAATCAAACATAGCTTGGAGCAAGTGCAACAATAAAACGTCCAAAAAATTTGACCGCTTATTTTCTCTTCATTTTCCGTGGTTCGAAACCTTCCCACGGTTAGTCAATATTTGACTAGAAAACAAAACTAAGGATGTTTATGCAACAAAATAAAAAAGCCCTTGTGATTTTTTCAGGCGGCTAAGACTCTACAACTTGCCTATTTCAGGTCATCGCAGAATTCGGCAAAGAAAATGTCGAAGTACTGACCTTTCAATACGGACAACGTCATGCAATTGAGCTAGAAAAAGGGCTTAACGAATACTTAGCAGAAAAAGGACTAGCAAATGTTTAAAATTGCAAAAGAATTCAGTTTTGATATGGCACATATGATTAATAGGCATGATGGCAAAATGAATTTATTAGAAACTATCACTCAATTAGGTCAATTAAATATTCGTGCTAATAAACCTAAATGGCAGTTAAGCCTTCAAACTCATAAGATTATTGGTATCGAGTAATATCTTATTAACATCTTTCTGAGAAGAATCAGGCAATTCTTCTCAAATTTGTCTTTCTATTTTCTTCAAAAACTAAAAAATATTGCTATTTATTCAGTATTTTCGTGAATTTTACATTATTTCCACACAATTCTGTGAGGTGATTCACAAATTCGAGAAAAAAGCATTTACTTTTCCCTCTGTTGATTTTATGTTCATTAACAATCTTGTAACAAAGCAACAAGGGGTGATTACTATGTCCTTCCAACTTTCTAAAACCTACCGTCCTGAACGACAACTCATCACCGAAAACTATCGCTTAGATGAGAAAACGGCAGTAGATAACTTGCTTAAAACCTTAGATTTTACCCAAGAACAAGAAAAACGCATTACTGACAATGCGATCAAACTTATTAACAAACTTCGTCATCTTAAACAAAAACAATATGGCGCAGATGCCTTAATGCAAGAATTCTCATTAAGCAGTGAAGAAGGTGTCGCACTAATGTGCTTAGCTGAAGCGCTGTTACGTATTCCTGATGCAGAAACCCGCGATGATTTGATTTATGAAAAATTACGTGATGGTAACTGGAAATCTCACATTGGTAACGCTAACTCATTTTTTATCAACGCAGCTAGTTATGGCTTAGTTTTCGGCAAAAAAATTAGTGAAAATTTAGACGAAAAAAGCTTAGCAAATGCGTTAAGCCGTAGCTTTGCTCGCTTCTCTGCCCCGATTATGCGTACGCTCATTGTAAAATCCATGCAAATCTTAGGGAAACAATTCGTAACTGGCGTTACCATGCAAGAAGCGCTAACGAACATTAAACCTCGTTATGAAAAAGGCTTTACCTTCTCTTTTGATATGCTTGGTGAAGCAGCCATGACCCAAGCGGATGCAGATCGTTATTTTAATGATTATCTCCATGCCATTGAAAGTGTGGGGAAAGATGCTGCAGGTCGCACTATCTATAATGGTAACAGTGTTTCCGTTAAACTTTCTGCTATCCATCCAAAATATTGGCGTGCGAAATATGATCGTGTTATCGACGAGCTTTATCCGCGCGTAAAAGAACTTTTCTTACTTGCCAAAAAATATAACATCAGCGTAAACATTGATGCAGAAGAAGCTAGCCGCTTAGAGCTATCTCTGGATTTAGTAGAAAAATTACTAGATGAGCCAGAACTCAAAGGTTACAAAGGTATTGGCTATGTTGTTCAAGCCTACTCTAAACGTTGCCCATTTGTGTTGGATTACTTAATCAATCTTGCTCGCGAAAAAGACGGTTACTTGATGATTCGCCTTGTAAAAGGAGCTTATTGGGATAGCGAAATAAAATGGGCGCAAGCTGATGGCTTAGATGGCTTCCCACTTTATACTCGCAAAAATCACACCGATATCTCTTATATTGCCTGTGCGAAAAAATTACTTGCTGCTCAAGATGTGATCTATCCACAATTTGCGACTCATAACGTACAAACCATGTGTACGATCCACGAATTAGGTCAAGGCAAACAATTTGAATTCCAATGCTTACATGGCATGGGTGAAAGCTTATACGACAACATTGTTGGCAAAGAGAATTTTAATCGCCAAGTCCGTGTTTACGCCCCCGTAGGCACGCACGAGACCTTATTAGCTTACTTAGTTCGCCGTTTATTAGAAAACGGGGCAAACTCATCATTTGTTCATCAATTGGTCGATGAAAATATTCCGGTAGAACAATTAGTGATTCCGCCTTGGAAACTTTATGAGAAATCTAATGGTGAACCGAATAAATTAGTGCGCAATCCACTTGAGCTATTTAGTGATCGTAGAAACTCTGCAGGTTTTGATTTAAGCAACGAATTTGAGTTAGCTAAATTAGAACAAGCATTAAACGAAGCACCTATCGAAAATGCACAATCACTCACGGTGCTGGCTAATGCAGAAAACTTAGCTGCACATACCGTCGTCAATCCAGCTAATCTGAAAGAGAACTTAGCGGAAGTTGCCTTCTTAAATCCAACTGAAGCACAAGCTGTGTTTAATGCGGCAAATAATGAGACATGGGCAGCACAAAGCGCAACTGAACGAGCAAATGTATTACGAAAAGCCGCCGATTTATATGAAGAAAACTTCGGCTTATTGATGAAACTTGCCATTGTTGAAGCTGGTAAAACATTACCAAATGCAATTGCAGAGCTACGAGAGGCGGTCGATTTTCTCAGATATTATGCAAATCAGCTTGAATATCTCGCAAAAGATCAACACTTAGGTGCACCACGCGGAAAAGTTCTCTGTATTTCGCCTTGGAACTTCCCTTTAGCTATCTTTACGGGACAAGTCGCTGCAAGCCTTGCAGCAGGAAATGCGGTAATTGCCAAACCAGCAGAACAAACTTCTCTTATTGCATATGCAGCAGTAAAACTTTTACACCAAGCAGGCGTACCAAAAGAGGCATTACAATTGGTGCTTGGAGCTGGCGATTTAGGAGCGGCATTAGTACAACAAGCTTTTGATGGCGTTGTGTTTACTGGCTCAACTGAAGTTGCAAAATTGATTGAAAAACGAATTGCACAAGCGGATAACGATCCTGTTTTAATCGCTGAAACTGGTGGACAAAACGTATTAGTATCTGACTCCTCTGCATTACCAGAACAAGTTGTTGCAGACGTTTTAAGCTCTGCATTTGACTCTGCTGGTCAACGCTGTTCTGCGCTACGTATCTTGTTATTACAAGAAGATGTCGCAGATCATTACTATAAAATGATTACAGAAGCGATTAACGAATTTAGCCTTGGTGACCCTCGTTTACTCTCAACAGACATTGGCCCTGTAATAGATCAAGAAGCGAAACAAAATCTAGAAAATCATAAAGCGAATATGAGGAAAGTCGCTCGTGCCTATGTCGAATTAGAGGCACCAACCAATGGTCATTTTGTCGCACCAGCAGTCTATCTTTTAGATAATCTTAACCAATTACAACGTGAAGTGTTTGGTCCTATCTTACACATCGTGCGTTATAAAAAAGAGAACTTAGTTAACGTACTCAATGAAGTTAATGCGAAAGGTTATGCGCTAACTGGTGGTTGCCATAGCCGTATCCGTAAACAGATGGACTTAGTTGAAAAACATCTCAACTGCGGTAACTTCTATATTAACCGTAATATTGTTGGTGCAGTTGTGGGCGTACAACCATTTGGTGGTCATGGTTTATCTGGTACAGGCCCGAAAGCCGGTGGCGAATTCTATTTGCAACGTTTAACAAAAACAGACCGCTACTACAGCCAATTCGGCGATGAAAACACTCTGGGTAATGCACAACCTGTTTTAGACAGTATTACTGGTGAACGTAACTCATTAGCTTACCTGCCTTCTGAAGTAGCAATTTTAAATGGCGATTTAGCTGCATCAGAAAAAGCTGCCAATAAACTATTGGCAAAAGGCTTTACGATTTTAGTTGAGCCAAGTCATCCATTAGCTAAATCTGATAAAGCTGGCGTACGAGTTGATACTAAATTAGACCACTGCCAAAAAGGTATCTACTTAGCAGAATTAAGCAAAGAACGACGCCAATGGTTAGCTGAAAACAGCTCAGCTATTTTTAAATGCTATGATTGGCAAACTACCCAAGATATTTTACCGCTATACGATGAGTTCTCTCGCAGTTACAACACCACAGCTGCTGGCGGAAACACATCGTTAATGTCTTCTGAAGAACATTAAGAAGGAGTGATTTATGCAAATCTACATTACCTTTGGGCTCTATTTGCTCGTTATTTTAGGCATTGGATTATATGCCTATCGTTCCACGCAGAATTTTGACGACTATATTCTAGGGGGGCGCAAAATGGGCAGTTTTGTTACTGCCATGTCTGCTGGTGCATCAGATATGTCCGGCTGGTTATTAATGGGATTACCTGGAGCAATTTTCCTCTCTGGTTTATCCGAAGCTTGGATTGTTGTTGGGTTAACTATTGGGGCTTATTTGAACTATCGTGTTGTTGCTGGCCGATTGCGTATTTTTACTGAAAAATATAGCAACGCCTTAACGTTACCGGAGTTCTTTGCACAACGTTTTCCACGTCAGAAAAAAGCACTGAAAATCATCTCTTCAGGTATTATCTTGTTCTTCTTTACCATCTATTGTGCCTCTGGAGTAGTGGCTGGTGCGAAATTATTCCAAAGCCTATTAGGCATGGATTACACTACCGCGCTTTGGTTTGGTGCGATTGCGACCATTAGCTACACCTTTATTGGTGGGTACTTAGCAGTTTCTTGGAGTGATACCATTCAGGCTTCATTGATGATTTTTGCTCTAATTCTTGCTCCTGTGATGGTTATTCTCTCGATCAGTTGGGATGATCTCACAATGGCACTTGAAGCAAAATCTGCTGTAACAGGTATTCCTTATAGTAACTGGTTGCACAACGTTTCTGGTATTGGTGTAGTGTCTGCCTTGGCATGGGGTTTAGGCTACTTCGGTCAACCACATATTTTGGCTCGCTTTATGGCTGCAGACTCTGTTGCTTCTTTAAATAAAGCACGCAAAATCGGTATTACTTGGATGATCCTTTGCTTAAGTGGTGCAGTTGCTGTCGGTTATTTTGGACTAGCTTATTTCACTGAAAGAAACATTGACCTTGCGAATGCAGAATCTGTATTCATTGAATTATCCAAAGTCATGTTTAACCCTTGGATTGTCGGCATCATATTATCTGCAATTCTTGCCGCAATTATGAGTACCTTATCTGCGCAATTATTGATGTGTTCTGCGGCTATTACAGAAGATTTCTATAAAGGTTTTTTCCGTAAAAATGCCTCTAGCACAGAATTAGTTTGGGTTGGTCGCTTAATGGTGTTACTCATCTCTGTCATTGCTATCGTTATCGCACATGACCCTAACTCAAAAGTGATGGGATTAGTTTCGTACGCTTGGGCTGGCTTTGGTGCTGCATTTGGACCAGTTGTGATTCTTTCTCTCTTTAACCGTAACATTAGCTCAAAAGCTGCATTATGGGGAATGCTATCTGGCGCTATCACCGTCGTTGCATGGAGCCCACTCATGCGCTATCTAGGCTGGGACGATTTATCCAAACTTTATGAGATTATTCCCGGTTTCTTAGTTTGCTCATTTATTACTTTAACATCATCTGTCTTTGCACCTGTTCATCCAAAAGTGCAACAACAATTTGATGAAGCCCTAGCAGAATTTGAAACAAGATGCTAACTTTATTTAACAAAAAACTAAACAAAATGATCTAACCCCAAAAAGTTAGACTGTTATTTAAAGGACTGCTTTCGATATTGTATCGGACTCAGTCCTTTTAATTTTAATTGGATTCGTTCTTCAATAGTACTGGACATAATCATTGATAACCTTTTCAAGTTCATCAATGCCAGTAAACGATTTTCTGTGAAAGCAAGATTTTCGTAATGTTCGAAATAGAAATTCACGACTTGTTGTTTGAAAGGTTAATTGTATTTAGTCATAAAAAATCTGCACCTTAATCAGTTAGAAGTTTAGTCTAACTTTTGGGGTGCAGATCATGAACGGGGATTTTTCTTATTGTGCTTGTTTGAGCTTATTGATGGCTTCTTTATTGAAGAAGTAATGTGTGCCACAACATTCACACTGCATATCAATGCTACCTTTATGCTCTTCTAAGATTTCATCAATTTCAGCTTCTGGAATCAGCAATAATGCTGCACCAGAACGTTCAGGTGAGCAACCGCAGAAGAAAGAAACAGTTTGCGGTTCAAAAACTTCCACTACTTCTTCATGATATAAACGATAAAGCAATTCTTCTGCGGGTAATCCAAATAACTCCTCATCTTTTACGGTTGCAGCTAAAGTAGTTAAATGCTCAAAATCCTCTGGCGTACCTTGACCATCTGGCATGATTTGCAACAACATCCCTGCAGCAACTGGTTTGCCTTCATATTCACCTGTGCGAATAATAAGCTGAGTTTGTAATTGCTCTGAACGGACAAAATAGTCTTCTAAACATTCCGTAATCGTTGGTTTATCTAAACCGATAACGCCTTGATAACGCTCGCCTTCAGTCGGCGCAATCGTAATCACTAACACGCCTTTGCCGATCATATCATGCAAGCTCATGCCATCTTGAATATCACCTTGCACACGGGCTAATGCACGGATCTGTTGTTGGTCATTACCATTTACTAAAGCTAATTTTAATGGGCCATCACCTTGAATTTGAACAGTAATATTACCGTTAAATTTTAATGTTGCGGTCAACAAATTAGTCGCCACCATCATCTCACCCAATAAGTTTTGCACTGCTTTTGGATAATGATGGGTATTCAATGTATCCGTAAAAGTTTGGTTTAATCGCACCCATTCACCACGTACTGCACGGTTTTGAAAAAGGTAACGGTAAAGTTTGTCATTATCTTGAGTGTAATTCATCATGTGTTCCTATTTATTCTTTGAATGAAAAGTGCGGTCAATTTTACGCATAAATTGTGAGTGGTTTATCTGATTTTTCATCTCTAGTGCTGAAATCAATATTCAAAAAACAGCATTTTTGTTACCGCACTTTTAGCCTGTGCAGTATTATGGGGATGAAAATCAAAATTACAAGCAAAAAGAAAAGCGGATAGTTTTCACTATCCGCTCATTTTATAAGATTAAACTGATAAATTACCAGAATGCACGTAAACCGATAACAGTTTTGAAATCACGGCTACGATCTACAGCGCTATTTTCGTATTTAGTACGAGTCGCTTGCCATTCAATAAATGGTTTCACTTTTAAAGAACCTTGGTTAAACACATAGTATTCAGTACCTACCATGAATTGGCGAGTTCTGTCTGTATTATTACTGTGTTTATCTGTTTTATATGCATACATAGCATAAACGTTCCAATCTTCGTTTAAACCTTGACGAATAACAGCACGCACTTCATTTTTAGTACGTTTGTCACCTTGGTTTTTAGTGATTTGACGCTCTAAATCTACACCATAAGTCGTGTGAACGAAGTTATATGCTAAACCTAAGCCATACGCATTACGGAATAATGACGTGTTGTTTGCATTTTCAGAAATTTCACGAGTGAAACCTGCTGCTACGGTTACATTTTGGATGCTATCGAAGTATCATCAAACCATCATCAAACCATCACAAGCATTTTTACGTTTGTTTGCTAAATCAAGGTTTTTCATGTTACGTTTGCTTGAACCGCCATAGTACGCACCAAATTTTACTTTATTTGAACCGTAATTACCGTTGTACACATATTGTGCTACACGACGCGCAGAACCATCTAATAAGCCATCAGATAAGCTGTAAGTATTTGCTAAGTCGGTTTGTTTCACTTCATCAGTGATGGTTGGCATGTTACCGTAAGTTAATTCACCGAATTTTTTGTGGCCAAAACCAGCGTAAAGGAAGTGAGTATAAACATGGTCAAAATCATGTTGTGAAGGTGCTTCACCACGCATACGCCACTCAGCACGGCCTAATGTATAAAAATCACCACCTAAACTTTGTTTTAATTTAATACCAAAACGTGAACCATTGTTGTCTACTGCGTGGTTGATGTGCTCTTTGCTTTCACCGCCCGCTACATAGTTAGTTTTGTTAGAGGTACTTTCCCATTTAACACGTAAAGAACCATAGAAATCAACATCCGTACCAGTTTGGTCAACATGGAAGTTATAAGCTTGTGCAGAACCTGCCGCTAATGCAGCTACAGATAAAGCAAGAAGTGTTTTTTTCATAACGCTTTCCTTATGATTTAATGAAGTTAATAAAAAATTGAACTTTTTTAGTCTATACACCAGAACCAGAATGTGTCAATCTTAAATTTTCCCAACTATCAGAAAATAGGAAATTTTTTGACTAAAATCAATTCAGATAAATATATTTTTGATTATTTTATCGCCTATTTAATTAATAAATTTAGCATTGAAAACACTTGATCTGACTTAATATTTTCCATTGAACTAGCCGTTAAATAATGTTGATTTTTACCATAACTGCCAATTAAGGTCGGATCAGTTGCGCCATATAGCGTAATATTCGGTTTATCCAATGCTGCCGTTAAATGTGCAAGCCCTGTATCCAACGATACCACCGCTTTTGCATTGGCAATTTGACGGGCTAATTCATTTAATGAAAGCTTAGGCAAAACGACTACATGAGATAAACCTACTGCTAATCGCTCTGCTCTCGCCTTTTCTTTTTCGTTTCCCCAAGGTAAACGAACTTGAACAGAAAGTGCGGTCAGTTTTTCGATTAAATTTCGCCATTCATGTTCTGGCCAATGCTTTTCATCTCTTGTCGTAGAATGAAAAAAGATCACGTAAGGTTCGATAGAATCTGCGGAAATAAAATGACGCGCAATGTCATAATCCCCTTTCTCTTTCGGTAATGGATAAGATAATGCTTGTACAAAAAGTTGACGAATGCGTTCTACCGCATGTTGTTGATAAGAAATCGCGTATTTTTTATCGTAGAACAAGGAGGCTATCGGCTCACGGATACTTTTGCGATCATAGCCATGTTTAATACCATTAGCTAAACGTGTCGCAAAAAAGGCACTTTTAAAAAGCCCTTGGGCATCAATCACAGCATCATATTGATTGGCTTGTAATAAAGTGCGGTAAGATTTCCATTCGGTCTTTGTTTGAGCTGAAAAAGGTGATTTTCGCCAACGTCTTAAGGCAATTGGAATAATTTGATTCACTGCAGAATGCCAACGTGGAATTTCGGCAAAATTCTCTTCCACCACCCAATCAATAGAGAGATTAGGAATAGCACGCTGTGCATCAGTCAATGCCGGCAAAGTATGAATCACATCCCCCATAGAGGAAGTCTTAATCACACATACTTTCATTTAATTAACCTTCTTCCCCAGTGCATAATTCCAAGCCCAGATACGGCTAAAATGCCCCCAATAATTAAGGAGGAATCCACTTGTTCATTCAACCAAACGGATGAAAATAAAATGCCTAAAATCGGCACAAGAATAATGTAAGCCGAGGCATTGCCTGCCCCTAAGTGTTTCACACCATCAAAATACCATGCATAGGCTAATACTGTGGCACCAAATGCGAGACCAAGCAAACTTATCCACTCACCTTGCGATAAATTCAGTACTGTCAGCCAATCATCCGAGCTTTCCACGCATAGAGCACTAATAAACAACAATAAAAAACCAAAAATGGAAGATAATGTGGTTGCAGTAAGAGAATCAATACCCGCAAGTACTTTTCTTGCTAACAAGGTGTAAACGACCCAACAAATTAGTGCACCAATTAATAATATTTGCCCAAAACCAAAGGAATCCATCATTTGTAAAAAATTCCCTTTTGTGAGAGCCAATAATGTCCCACTCATGGCAATAACCATTCCGATTATTACCCAACGATTCCATTTTTCTTTAAATAAAAAAATCGCCAAAAGCGTGGTAAATACAGGGTTTGTCGCCACAATAACAGCCGCTTGTCCAGCTGGAAGATATTTCAGCCCCCAGATAAAAAATATGGAATAGGCGAAAACACCGAAAAAGGCAGTTACAAACAAACCCATCCACTGATTAGCGTTTAGTTGTTTAGCATATTTGAAGCGATTCGCCGCATATAGCCAAATAATGAGTGGAATAATGGCGAAAAAAAAGCGCATGCTTGAAGCAACAAATGTTGGCATAGCTTGGGCAACCACTCGTCCCCAAGGCCAAGAAGCGCCCCATAAAATCACCATTCCAATTAATTGCAAGTGTATGCGAATAGGGTTCATATCATTAACATATCCTGTTAGGCCTTTTCTATTTACTTAAAGGCTCGGCTTGGTAAGCTTTTATTTTTTCTCGTAAAGCGGCTTCAAATGCTTCTCGATGAGCATCATCTTGAAAGGCTGAATGAGGAATTAAGAAAAACAAGCCTGTATCAACTCGAATCATTAAGTAACCATAATGATTTTCGATATGATGAATGTACCGATAATTATATAAAGTTTGGCAGAGCGCTATTTCAGAATATAAACCATCTTCTTGAATTCGTATGGTTTGACTTCCTTTCTCCATTTTGTCGCCTATTTGGTTTTTAATCATACACATATTCAAATAAGGTCGTATTATAAGAGCATAGAAAAAAGAAAATATTGAAATAGCAGACAATATATATCCCGCATAATAGGCCAAAATATTCTCGTAATAATCATAAAGAACTTCAGCCCAATTCCTCATAAAAAATGCAATAAAAAGACTTGGTATCAAGCAAAATAAATATAATAAAAAATCGCCAAGCCTCATCATTTTAAGAAATTTATTGTGCTTATAAATATCACGACTTATTTTTTTTACTGCCTTAGTATAATTTTTATCTAATACGGGTTCGTATGTCACTTCCATTTTATATTCTCTCTTTCTTAAATCTCTAAAAGTGCGGTCAATTTTTCTACCACTTTTTCAGGCTCAATATCAATTAAACTTTGATGATACCCTTCCGAGCTATCTGTGCTTTTACGCACCTTAATTAAATCGCCTTCAATTAAACGAATAATCGTTGCCTTATCCGAAAGCGGCGGCGTATATTGCGGACTCGTTGGGCCATAAAGTGCAATCAATGGACGATTTACTGCTGCCGCAATATGCATTAAACCACTGTCATTGGTCACGACTGCCGTACAATTTGCAATTAAATCCACCGCTTCATTTAA
>OGGO01000629.1_pt1 | contig 30172 bp, 30 predicted proteins | sample 1571231 | NCBI WGS metagenome assembly OGGO01 (sample SAMEA2582036, study PRJEB24529) | metagenome | biome: Human gut stool | place: China | collected 2011 | reverse complement strand
AAAAGCACTTCGTCTGAAAGTCGTCAAATAGATTGGAAAGATGGCTTTAAAAGCCCCGAAAGTCACTCCGCATTTCCCGTTTGGGCAGAATGATGATGCAAAACGGGCCGACCGAGGATGTCAAACGGCTGTAGTGATCGCACGAGACGGCCTCTTTCACCCCCTCATTACAGCTGTTTTACAGCCTTTTCGCGGCATACTGAAAGGTCAAGAATATTCAAGTTGCTAATAGACAATGCTTTACCCCCTCCCCTAAAATTCTCGTGTTTCCGATAAAGGATATTCCCGGCGGAAATATCGCAAGCACAGAGCGGTTTTTCGGATAATATCTTTGACAAATCCGAAGGAGAACGACAGTCCCTACCCTTAACGGCCATTGACCGCCGCCCTCATTCGCTCAATTCGCCCTATTCGCCGACACCATCCATGTTTTTCGCCGGATGGGCCCAGTCACCACCGCATTGCGAGTTTCATCTTCCGCCACAATGAACCATCACGAAAAACACTCGTTTTATGTTAAATTCGCCGGGAAAGGCTTTTCAAGCGGTTAAAATAAGCTAAACGAGCTATACTTTTTTTGTTTTTCTCCGTCTTAATCATAACTTTGCAGTCATACTATGTCCTTATAATAAAGGTATATAGGCAGGAAAGAAAAGTATCAATAACTAAAAGACAAAAACCGAATATGATGAAAAGAAACGTGTTAGCTCTCAGTTTGATGGCCGGACTGCTGCTGGTTTCAAGCTGTGCAAGCAAAAAAGAACTGGAGAACTGCCGGTTGGAGAACAAAGAACTCTCGGGCAACTATCAGGATGCCAAGGAGCAGTTGGCCGCTGCCAATGCACGCGTGGCTTCGCTCGAAGACCAGCTCGCTCAGCAGAAGAGGGACTATGCCTCTTTGCAGGAGATGCTCGACAAGAGTCTGGTCAACGCCAACTCCAACAACATCAACATTTCCAAACTCGTGGATCAGATCAACGAGAGCAACCAATACATCCGCCACTTGGTGGAGGTGAAGAGCAAGAGCGACTCACTCAACATGGTGCTCACCAACAATCTGACCCGCTCGCTGAGCAAGGAGGAATTGAAGGAAGTGGATGTGCAGGTGCTGAAAGGTGTAGTCTATATCTCTCTGGCCGACAACATGCTCTACAAGAGTGGCAGCTATGAAATCAACGACCGCGCTGAAGAGACTCTCAGCAAGATTGCCAAAATCATCATGGACTATAAGGACTATGAGGTGCTCATTGAGGGCAACACCGACAATGTGCCTGTAAACACCGACAGTCCGAAGATGAAAAACATCCGCAACAACTGGGATCTCAGTGCCCTGCGTGCCTCTTCGGTGGTGCAGTATCTGCAAAACCGCTATGGCGTAGACCCCAAGCGTCTCACCGCCGGCGGTCGTGGAGAGTATAATCCCGTGGCCACCAACTCCACCGAATTGGGCAAACAGCGCAACCGTCGCACCCAAATCATCATCACGCCGAAGCTTGACCAGTTCATGGATCTGATCGACAAGGCTCCGGAAGACAAATAGAAGGTGCCCCCTCAGGACTTTTTAGGAGATTCCTTGAGATTTTTTAGGAGTTAAGGGGAATCTTTTAGGAGTTAAGGAGTGAAAGGGAGTTAAAGGAGTTAAGACAATAGTTTTTCTCTTGCAGTTGTTGTACAACTCAAGCTATGAAGCCGATGTCTTAACTCCTTTAACTCCCTTTCACTCCTTAACTCCTAAAAGTTTTCCCTTAACTCCTAATTCCTTCCCCCTCCTCCCAGTTTTCTTTTTGAAAGATATTGGCCATTTTTGCTTTAAAAATGGAATCTTTTTGTTAACTTTGTCGGCACAACACCAAAGAAAACATACGTATGGAAAAGATTAAGATGACGACTCCGCTCGTGGAAATGGACGGTGACGAGATGACCCGCATCCTGTGGAAGATGATCAAGGACGAACTGATATTTCCCTTTGTCGAGCTCAAAGCCGAATACTTCGACCTCGGATTACCCAACCGCGACAAGACCGCCGACCAAGTAACCATAGACTCTGCCGAAGCCACCAAGCGACATGGGGTGGCCGTGAAGTGCGCCACCATCACCCCCAATGCCCAGCGCATGGACGAATATAAGCTACACAAGATGTGGAAAAGCCCCAACGGTACCATTCGAAGCATCCTCGACGGTACAGTGTTTCGTGCCCCCATCACCATCCCGAGCATCCGTCCCGTGGTGAAGACATGGGAGAAGCCTATCACCATCGCCCGCCATGCCTACGGCGATGTGTACAAGAATGTAGAGCTGCGAGTCGAAGAATCGGGAGTGGCCAAGCTCGTGTTTGAAGGCCGGAGCGGCGAGCGGCAGGAGGTGGAAATCCATACGTTCGATGGTGGAGGAGTGATTCAGGGTATGCACAACACCGACCGCTCCATCCGCTCCTTTGCCCACAGCTGTTTCAAGTTTGCCGTCGACACCCGGCAAGACCTCTGGTTTGCCACCAAAGACACCATCTCCAAGAAATACGATGCGCGTTTTCGCGAGATCTTCGAGGAAGTTTACGAGAGCGATTACAAAGAGACGTTCTCCCGGTTGGGCATCGAATACTTCTATACGCTCATCGACGACGCCGTGGCCCGCGTCATCCGCTCGAAAGGCGGCTTCATCTGGGCCTGCAAAAACTACGACGGCGACGTGATGAGCGACATGCTCTCCACGGCTTTCGGCAGTCTGGCCATGATGACCTCCGTGCTCGTGAGCCCCGACGGCAAGTATGAATACGAGGCCGCCCACGGCACCGTCACCCGCCACTATTATAAATATCTCAAGGGAGAGGAGACATCCACCAACCCCATGGCAACGATTTTCGCTTGGAGCGGAGCCTTGCGCAAGCGCGGCCAACTCGATGGCAACGAGGCCCTTGTGCAGTTTAGTGACCGTCTGGAAGCCGCCTGCCTCGACACACTCAATGCAGGCATCGCCACGAAAGACCTCGTGGGACTGATGGAAGGCGTGGAAGCCAAAGCGGTGAACTCAGCCGATTTCATTGCCGAGATACGCCGGAGGCTGGAAGAAAAGATGGGGTAGGAGACATCCCCGTGTTTTAGAATATAACCAATGAAAGGGGATATGGACGGGCAATCGTCCTTATCCCCTTTTGCTCCTAAGACGGTTGGGCTTGCGAGTTGAGGCTTGATACTTTTTTATCCAATGTTTTGCATAATCTGTTGCAGGCCTGTTTTTTCATCTTGAAAAATCACGTTGAAAGAAAGTTTTTCTTATTTTTGCCTTACCAACTATTACCAACCATATTATCATGAAGCAAAAAATCTTACTTGTCGGTCTGTTTATGGCTTGTTCTCTCGGACTTTCCGCCCGAATGGTGAAAGTCGAGACGCAGCACCTCTCTTTGGTGATGAATGCCGAAAACGGCCGGCATCCGCAGTATGTCTACTTCGGATCGCGGCTGGCCGATGCCGACCTGCCCACCTTGCCTGTTCCCACAGGCGGGCGCATGGAGGTCTATCCGGCCTACGGACTCAACACGCCGGCCGAGGCGGCACTGGCCATGCGCCATGCCGACGGCAACCTTTCCACCGACCTTGTGGCCACGGGTGTGGATGTGCAGCAGGAGCGCAATGCCGCTGTCACGACCATTCACTTGAAGGATCCGATGTATCCGATAGTCGTGGATTTGAAATATCGGGCCTACAACGATGTAGACATGATAGAGATGTGGACAGAAATAACCAACCGGGAAAAGGGAAACGTGACGCTCACACGCTTTGCCTCGGCCAATCTGCCCATCCGACGGGGCGATGTCCGGGTGAGCCATCTCTCGGGCTCGTGGGCCAACGAGGCCCGTGTGACGGAAGAGGCACTCAAACCGGGCCAGCTTGTGGTGAGCAACAACGACGGCACCCGCAACTCTCACACTGACCATGCCGAGATGATGTTTTCGCTCGACGGCAAAGCGCGGGAGAACAGCGGCGATGTCATTGGGGCCGCCCTCTGCTACAGTGGCAACTACCGTCTGCGCGTCATCACCGACGACACGGAGTATCATTACTTCATGGCCGGCATCAACGAGGACAACTCCGAATATCATCTAAAGAAAGGCGAGACCTTCAAGACTCCCGTCCTGGCTCTCACCTACAGCCGGGAGGGACTGAGCGGAGCCTCGCGCAACTTCCACAAATGGGGGCGGAAATATCAGCTGATGCACGGTGAGCAAGAGCGAGACATTCTGCTCAACTCGTGGGAAGGTGTCTATTTCGACATCAACCAGCAGGGCATGGATCGCATGATGGCCGACATCGCCTCTATGGGTGGCGAACTCTTCGTGATGGACGACGGTTGGTTTGGAGACAAATATCCCCGAAAGACCGACAACTCGTCGCTCGGCGACTGGGTGGTGGACAAACAAAAGCTGCCCGACGGCATCGAAGGCCTGCTGCGCGATGCCCGCAAGAATGGGGTGAAATTCGGCATCTGGATAGAGCCGGAGATGAGCAACACGGTGAGCGAACTCTACGAGAAGCATCCCGACTGGATCATCAAGGCTCCACGCCGCAACGCCGTGCTCGGGCGAGGTGGTACGCAGGTGGTGCTCGACATGGGCAATCCGAAGGTGCAGGACTTTGTGTTCGGTGTGGTGGACAACCTGATGACGAAGTATCCCGAGATAGCCTATATCAAATGGGATGCCAACATGCCTATCATGAACCACGGTTCGCAATGGCTGCCGATGGCCGACCAGAGCCATCTTTACATCGAATATCACCGTGGGCTGGCCAAGGTGTGCGAGCGCATCCGGCAAAAATACCCCGACTTGGTGATTCAGGCGTGTGCCAGTGGTGGCGGAAGAGCCAACTGGGGAGTGCTCCCTTGGTTTGACGAATTTTGGGTTTCCGACAACACGGATGCCTTGCAGCGCATCTATATGCAGTGGGGAACGAGCTATTTCTTCCCCGCCATCGCCATGGCCAGCCACATTTCGGCCACTCCCAATCACACGGTATTCCGCACCACCTCGCTGAAATACCGCATCGATGTGGCCATGAGCGGCCGTCTGGGCATGGAAATCCAACCCAAAAACATGACCGATGAGGAGAAGGAACAGTGCCGGAAAGCTATCGCCGACTATAAGCGCATTCGGCCCGTGGTGCAGTTTGGCAACATCTATCGCCTCATCTCGCCCTACGACCGGCTCGGACTGGCCTCGATGATGTATGTGGACGATGCCAAAGCCAAAGCTGTGTTCTACTGGTGGAAAACTGAATCGTTCCAAAATGAGCATCTCCCACGCGTGAAGATGGCAGGGCTGCAACCCGACAAGATGTATCGAGTGACGGAGCTCAATCGCATCGACCTCAATCCGCTCTACTGTGAGGGCAAGAGCTACAGTGGCCGTTTCCTCATGGAGCATGGGTTGGAGATGCCCTACCGCAATGGCGTAGAGTGGGGCAAGATGACCGAATGGGCCAGCCGCGTGCTGTTGTTGGAAGCCGAATAGGCTCCGCCCACCTCGCTGCAATAAACCGCACAAAAACCCGTTATTAAAGAAATGCCAACAAAAAAGAATATGAAGAAAATTACAAGTTTAATGTTGTCGCTCATGGCATTGCTTGCCATGACGGGGTGTTCACAAAAGAGTGCGCTGCAAGAGCAGGTGCAGGCCTTGCAAAATGCCATGCCGCTGAATTTCATGGAAGGGGCACAGGTGTCGGCCATCAGTCTCGACCAGAGTCTCAATCTCACCATCGATGTAGACGAAGATGCGCTGCCCCTGAAGAATATCGAGACCCAGAAAGGCGAGTTGGGCAAAGCACTCACCACCTTCTTCTATGGCCAGAAAGGAAGCCTGAAAGACCTGGCGCAGACCATTGTGGAGAGTAAGACCGGCCTGAAATTCAACTTCAAGGGCCGTACTTCAGGCAAAACTGTTGCCGTAGAGGCTGATGCCGCCGAGGCGGCATCGCTGCTCGGAGCCGGCCCCTCGCCACTCACCGAACTGAAAGAGCGCGTGGCCTTTGCCAACATTGCAGCTCCCGTGGCCCTCGATGACTATAACTCTCTGGGCGTGATGACCATAGATGAAAAACAAATCGTCTTTCCACTCATCATCGATGCCAAATACTACGATCGTAAACTCACTGCAAAAGAAGTAAAAGCCTATATCGAGAAGAACATCCTCATCGACGAAAACGTGGCTGCCTATGTGGAACTGGCCAACAAAGCCGGTCTGTCACAGGTGTGGAACTACCAGTCGTCTGCGGGCGGTACAGTCGTCAGCGCCACCTTCGCGGCCAAATGACACGCCCCTTCCGGCACATTGCCGTGACTTCACCCATGATTTACGCGAGTTCGGGATAAGAAAAGGCTTGTAAAAGTTGGTAATCTCGTCAAAATTTCGTATCTTTATAGGTGAAAATCAATAGATTACAAAACTTCTGAACGATGATTACCAAGGACAAAGTTACTGAAATTTTCTGTATAATCGACGAGTTTGATAAGAATTTGAGTGCCGAATTTGCGAAAAACCTGCGTCTGCCGTCCCATAACAGTGACGGCAAACGCTACGAAACCGCAAGGGCAGCCTCTCCGAAAGTGAGATTATGACCATTCCGGTATGCTATCATTTCGGCACATATCGCAATTTCAAGGAGTATTGATAGCAGGGTATGGACGGTGTTTGCAAAGGTCTTGTTTGGGAAGGTCTTCGCCGACAGAGGATACATCAAGCAGGAACTCTTCGAGAGCCTGTTCGGTCAAGGTATCCAACTCGTTCATGGGCTCAAGGCTAAGATGAAGAACAAACTGATGCCTATGTGGGACAAGATCATGCTGAGGAAAAGATACATCATCGAGTGCATTAACGAACTGCTCAAGAACAAGGCCAACCTTATTCACTCGAGACACCGCTCAATACACAACTTTATCATGAACTTGTGTTCTGCCCTTACAGCATACTGCTTCTTTGAGAACAAGCCGGAGGCACTGCCGGTGTATGTGGAAAAATCAAGGCAGTTGGAACTTTTTTCATGCTAAACTTATCCCGAACTCAAGTATTTGATACTTCTCTCCGATTTTTTTCTATTGCGAATAATGCACAAGATAGTGTCACCAATTATAATATTGGTTCTATGACTTGTAATTTTCATCCCCTTAACGTTTCCATAGAGATTGCCTCTGATTACTAAGGAATCAAATGTTTCCAATTCTTCTTTGACAACCGTTTCGTTACGGCAACTCATCAATACCATTGGAATACTAATAAGTAATGGTAAATATAGCTTTCTCATGATAGAAGATTATTAATTATCAGAATAATGCCTGAACTACAAGTTTTTGCGTTATTTTCGTACCATTTTACCGCTTATTGAATTCGAAGCCGTATCTTTGCGGACAAATTTAAAACAGGATTTGAATATGAACGAATTAACGGGAGCGGACTTTAAATCCGCAACTGCTGATGACAACAAGAAGTTGTTTATTGAGACTTATGGCTGCCAGATGAACGTGGCGGACAGTGAGGTGATCGCTTCGGTGATGCAGATGGCGGGCTATTCGGTAGCCGAAACGCTGGAAGAGGCCGACGCAGTGTTTATGAATACCTGCTCTATCCGTGACAATGCGGAGCAGAAGATTCTGAACCGCCTGGAGTTTTTCCACTCGCTGAAGAAAAAGAAGAAGGCCCTGATTGTAGGCGTACTGGGCTGTATGGCGGAACGGGTGAAGGATGATCTGATTACGAACCATCATGTCGATCTGGTGGTCGGTCCGGATGCTTATCTGACGTTGCCTGAGCTGATTGCCGCGGTAGAGGCCGGCGAGAAAGCGATCAACGTAGACCTTTCGACAACCGAGACTTACCGTGATGTGATTCCGTCGCGTATCTGCGGCAACCACATTTCCGGATTTGTATCCATCATGCGCGGATGCAATAACTTCTGCACCTACTGTATCGTGCCTTATACCCGCGGACGCGAACGCAGCCGTGATGTGGAAAGTATTCTGAATGAAGTGGCCGACCTTGTTGCCAAAGGTTATAAGGAAGTTACCCTGCTGGGGCAGAATGTCAACTCTTACCGGTTCGAGAAGCCGACGGGCGAAGTGGTTACCTTCCCGATGCTGCTCCGTACAGTGGCCGAAGCTGCTCCGGGCGTGCGCATCCGTTTCACGACTTCCCATCCGAAGGATATGAGCGATGAAACGCTGGAAGTGATCGCCCAAGTGCCGAATGTGTGTAAGCATATCCACCTCCCTGTGCAGAGCGGCAGCTCCCGCATCTTGAAACTGATGAACCGCAAATATACCCGTGAGTGGTATCTGGACCGGGTAGCCGCTATCAAGCGTATCATTCCCGATTGCGGACTGACTACCGATATCTTCTCCGGTTTCCATTCCGAAACGGAAGAGGACCATCAGCTCTCGCTTTCTCTGATGGAGGAATGTGGCTATGATGCCGCTTTTATGTTCAAATATTCCGAACGTCCGGGGACGTATGCGTCGAAGCATCTTGAAGATAATGTGCCCGAAGACGTGAAAGTTCGCCGTCTGAATGAGATTATCGCTTTGCAGAACCGTCTGTCCGCGGAGTCCAATCAACGTTGCATCGGCAAGACGTATGAAGTGCTTGTAGAAGGCGTTTCCAAACGTTCGCGCGATCAGTTGTTCGGCCGCACGGAGCAGAATCGTGTGGTGGTGTTCGACAGAGGTACGCATCGTATCGGCGATTTTGTCAATGTGCGGGTGACAGAAGCCAGTTCGGCTACGCTGAAAGGCGAAGAAGTCTAGTATATTATTTTCTATGTCGGGACTGATTAAAAAATCGATAGTATCATAAATTCCCCTCCTTCCCGAAGGAGGAGATTTGAGATACTGCCGACTTTTTAGTCAGCCCATGCAATATATTAAAGAAGGTATTTCAAAATGAAATGAACCCCGAAAGTCAGACAATAAACTTTCGGGGTTCACTTCGTTTAAACTTTGCCCTTTTCCTCTTTCCGGAGCAAAAGAAGCGTCATTCAAATTACATCATCATGTGCCTGCGGATGGAGAATTTCACGATTGCCATTGCATTGATGGTGCTGAAAGGGATATCCATTGGGTCGTGATGAGCGTTGTAGCTTACCAGCTTGAGACATCCTTCCTTTTCCGAGCGGTTCACATACTTCACCGCCAGGTACTCGTCTCCTTCGATAGTAAACGAAACCAGATACATCTCACCGTAGATGAGGTTGCTGAAACTGTTAATCTCTTTAAAGCCTACGATGTCTCCCGATTTCAGTATCGGATACATGCTGTCGCCACTGATGTAGACGGCTCCGTCACATAAGGGAATGCTTGGAATCTGTATCTTTCCTACCATATACTGTCGCTTGTTGGTGAGCAACGTTTTCAGGTTGGCGGCAGCTGTAATATCATATAGGGCAACGCTGCGGTCGTCCAACGCCTCTACTGTTTTAGGGTTGTGAATCATCTGGACCTCACCGCTTGCTAAATCGCTTTCGCAGAACTTGGCTTGATGTCTGGGCGTACCCTTCCCCACCAGCAGCCAATTAAGGTCTACATCTCTCATTTTGTTGAGCAGCAGATGAAAGTCAATCCGGTTTCTGGCGCACCAGTTGGATAATGTTGCACGTGAAACACCTAAGTAGCTGGCCAGTTCACTGTCCTTTTTAAAGTTGAGCGCCTGCTTGGCACGCTTTACTATTCCCGAAACATCTAGAAATGTATCCATTTTATTCTTGTTTTAAATTAGTGTAAAGATATTAGAACTTCTTATTTGTTCATTGATAGTCAGTTATGTAATTTTTTAGCGTTAATTTCTAAAACTGTTTGTTTTATGTAAGAAAACTGCTTTATCTTTGTAGCAGCAAACTTAGAAATATGTTTCAAAAATATAAATTAAAAATAGAATAACCATGAAAAACGGCAAAAAGTTTATGAAAGGTTGTAAAATGCCTCATCCACCCCCTTCCGGAAGATTCTGTATCGGATGAACACCAGTGATATTGAGTCGGTTTACAGCATCTATATATCCTGCATACAGGAGCTATAGATCCAATACGCTGGCCATATATCCCCAATATGCAGGAACTATATGTCCGATAATCACATAAACAAATATTTAAGCATGAAAACTTTAAAACGCAAAATCAATATGGAACCTTTAATGAATCAATCTCTGCACATTTGCGGGTGCTGCAAACGGGAGCTACCGCATGAGGCCTTTTATACAAACAAACGCACCGGGACCCTTGACAATTATTGCAAGGAGTGTCGCAAGGCAAACACCCGCAAGCGTCGTGATTTGAGACGATGTACATCATTTGAAAACAAACCTGTTTCTTATCCGGTGATAACCGAGGTGAAAGACCCCGCTTTGCGGATGCTTCTTATTCTTCATGCCCGTCAGGTTGTGGCAGAAAGTATCTCACGGAAACAAGAAAAAGAAAAACTGAATACGCTATGGGAAGAATAAAACGGGGACTGGATTATTTCCCCATGAGCACCAGCTTTATGCACGATCGGATGGTGCGCCGAATTATGAGACGTGAAGGTGATTCTGCCTTTGCCACACTGGTGGAAACGCTGTCGTACATCTATGCCGGGAAAGGGTATTATATCTCTGTCGGTGACGAATTTTACGAGGAGCTTGTCGACAGCCTTTACAGTACGGAACTGGATGATGTGAAGCGTATCATCAGTCTGTCCGTGGAATATGGCTTGTTTGATGCCGGACTTTTCCGGCAATACAACATCCTGACTTCCGCCGACATCCAGCGGCAGTATCTTTTCATCACCAAGCGGCGTAGTAGTGCGCTGATAGAGCCGGACTACTGCCTGCTGGAATCGGAAGAAATCACCTCATACCGTTCGTCTCAGAGCGGTAAAAGTAGTACGGACGATTCTTTGGATAGCGAATGTGCGGAAGCGGTAAACGGTGATGCTGATCACAAGACCGCCTGTACGGTAACATCAAGCTCCGATTCTGTAACAATGGAGGATGAAATTGCAACATCGGGTACACAAAACAAAAGAAAACAAACAAAAATAAATCAAAACAAAGTAAACCACCTCCCTAACCCTCCTCAAGGAGGAGATGAAGGAGGAAAATATTTGAAAAGTAGAACGGCTGTGACACAGGAAGATATTGACTGTCTGCAACCGCCATGCGATGGTGTGCAGCGTAACTTCCAGGGACTGACAGATAACCTGCGGCTTTACAAAGTTCCGCCTTCCGAACAATATGCCATTATTCTTAAAAGTAACTTCGGAGCTATTGGAAACCCTGTTTGGAAAGGATTTAATACCATCCGGGGGAGCAATGGAAAGATCAGATTGCCCGGGCACTACCTGCTGAGTATAATTAATTAATTTATGAACGCACTTTGAAAAAATGATTAGGTCAGTCTGAATAATGCTCCTATCTTTGCAATGTCATTAAGCTTGAGGACAAAACTAAACGAAATTATTAACACAAAAAAACTATTACGATTATGGCAGTATTGTACAAGTCATTCCAGTCTGTTCTGGAAGACAAAAATCACAAAAAAATGTTTCATCCCCGTGTGATATACACGGCTAATATCAGCACTTCGCAGATCGCTAAAGAGATTGCCGCTTACTCGTCTCTCTCCCCGGGTGATGTGAAGAATACGCTTGATAACCTGGTGACTGTGATGGGGCAGCATCTACAAGCATCGGAAAGCGTGTCGCTTGACGGTTTCGGGACTTTCCGCATGGTCATGAAATCCAACGGTAAAGGGGTGGAGACTTCGGAAGAAGTGTCGGCTGCGCAAGCTTCTCTTACGGTCCGTTTCCTTCCCAACTTCACCAAGAACCCCGATCGGACTACCGCTACCCGCTCTTTGGTGACCGGTGCGAAGTGTGTGCGCTTCGACCGTACAGACACTCCGGCTTCCGGCAGTGGAAATACCAATAAGCCGGGTGGCGGCGATGGTGGCGAAGGAGATGGTGAGGAAGCACCGGACCCGACAGTATAACCTTCCGTCACAACACAAAATGTAAGAACGAACGACTAAACTAAATCGGAAACTTAACTAACTAGTAATCACTTATTCACATGAGAATTATCAATTTGATCGTGGTGCATTGTACCGCCACGCAGGGGAATCGTACGCTTTCTCCGGAGGCTTTGGACCTGATGCACCGCCGCCGCGGTTTCAACGGAACAGGCTATCACTACTACATCCGCAAAGACGGAACAGTGCATCTTACCCGCCCTGTCGAACGCATCGGTGCACACGCAAAAGGTTTTAATGCCAGCAGTATCGGAATCTGCTATGAAGGCGGTCTGGACTGTCGGGGACGCCCGGCAGACACCCGGACGCCGGAACAGCGTGCTACGCTTCGGCTGCTGATTCATCAGCTGCTGGAGGTATTCCCCGGCTGCCGGGTGTGCGGGCATCGGGATCTCTCGCCGGACAGGAACGGTAATGGAGAGATAGAACCGGAAGAGTGGATGAAGGCGTGTCCGTGCTTTGATGCCGAGCAGGAATTTAAAGAATTTGCGGCAGAAGACACGGAAGAAACACAGAGTAAACTAAACTATTTAAAGAACAAGAAAGGAGGTAAATGATGGCAATGAAGAGATCTGTATGGGATATGATCCTGAAGGTGGTTATCGCGGTAGCGTCGGCTGTGGCAGGCGTATTGGGTGCTAATGCGATGAATCTGTAAGAGAAGTAATTAACGGGAACTCCCTGTCATGGGAATATGCGCGCTACTTTATCGGGCAGGGAGTTTCTTAGTATTGTGATTTTATTTAAGAAACTATTATATATCAAAGAATATGAAAAAAAGACTACTATCAGTATTTGTTTTTCTGGCAATATTCAGTTTCAACTGTATAGGTCAGCAACAAATACCTATTAAAAATGTACCCAGTCCGGAAATAGCCGGTTTGGGAGAATATGGAAAAGTTCCAGTTAGTTTATATACGGGAGTTCCGGATATATCCGTGCCTATTTATGAATTGAAAGCTGGTAACTATTCGTTATCACTTGCTGCAAGTTATCATTTGGCTTCGGTAAAGCCTAATTCCCAGTCTGGTTGTCTTGGACTTGGATGGAATCTTATAGCAGGCGGCTATATTACACGTTCTGTTCGTGGAATGTATGATGAGAAATGTCAATCAAATGGATATGCTCCGGGTTATTATGCACATGCTTCTAAATTGAAAAATATCAGTAATGAACAGTTTAAAGCAGAAACGATGCATATACAAAGCACGGAAAATGATTATTATGAATTAACTGCTGACGAATTTTCGTTTAGTGTTTGTGGTTATTCTGGAAATTTCTACTATGCCGGTAATGGAGAGTGGAATGTTGTTTCTGATCAGGATATACGTGTGGAATTTAATCCTGTTGATGGGGAAGGCTTTCTTAGTTTGTCGGAAGTCGGAAAACGTCTTGATGTAAGTAGATGGGGAGCAAGCACAAGAAACAATCGTTTTTTCAATAAATTTACGCTGATTACTCCTGATGGATGCAGGTATGAATTTGGTGGAATCAACGCTACTGAATATAGTATTCCTTATTATGCCCGCTATAACAGTGATTTAATAGCTACTACCTGGAGGTTGTCCAAAATAACAACCGTAGACAAGCGGGTAATAGAATTCAGTTATGACACTTCAGCTATCATGTGTGATCTTCGTTATGTACCCCAACAGAAAGTGGTGACCAACATACCATGCACTTATAGTGGTATACAAAGTGGGCGTTCAGGGATGACTGGGTATCTGCTTTTCCCAGTTAATTTAAAGACTATAAAAACACCTAACGAGATATTGGAATTCAATTATTACAATGAATACGGATATGGAGATAAGTTTGTTGATAGTTATTTGGCATGGAAAGACAATGCAAATTATGACCGTCAGGATATAGATAACATGAATTTTGAAGACCCGGCTAATCAATTTACTCTGTTTTTAGGAAACCAAATTGATAATACCGATCAGGCAACATTGCGTCAATCGATTAAATCAAAACTACAACATAAAATTCTTCATTGTATTTATGTGAAAGGAAAGAACTCCAAGGCTTTGAAAACTATATATTTTGACTATGCAAGGAATAATCGTACTAAATTGTCTTTAATTACGGAACGTTCAGGGAATCCGGATTTGATCCCTAACTATGTATGGCACCCACATGGATTTTATTTTCTTACTTGGTATAATATACCTGAGAATTTGACCGGAGGTCGCGTACCTGAATATCGTTTTCTTTATAATTCGGAAAAACGTATGCCAAATGATTATGTACGCCCGATTGCCGATTCGTGGGGATATTATACAGGAGGAAGTGTTGCTTTTGCCGAGATACCTAATTTTTCTCAGACTTATAGTAGTTTGCAATATACTTTGGCAGAGGTCTTGACGGAAGTCATTTATCCAACAGGTGGAAAAAGCCGTTTTGAATATGAATTGAACAACTATTCAAAAGTGGTAGCTCCTTCTTTGATGTCATTAACAGACAAAAGTGGTACTGCAGGCGGTTTGCGTATTCGGCGTATTACCAATCTGGATAATGAAGATAATGTGCTTGGTGCCAAGCAATATTACTATTCGAATACCCGTGACCGATTTGGAAAAAGTAGTGGAATATTGAAAAGTCTTCCTGTTAATGAGATGGTGTATACTCTTAAGGATGGAGATAAGGAGCCTGATCCTAAGAATGCAATATCGTTATATCTCAAATCAAAGGGAGGTTTTTTCCCATCAGTTACTAATCTGAATACACCGGATGTAGGTTATTCTTGTGTAATTGAAGAAGCGTTCGACAAAGATAATAAGTCGCAAGGTTATATTGTGCGTCATTACTCTAACTATAATGAGGATATTTATGGTAATACTCATTATGACGAGCTTGCTTTTTATTCTATGTTTGAAGGGAACTCTTATACAATGCCATTTAGCAGTCGTTCTATGGAGAGAGGAAAGTTGTTGTCTGAAGAATACTATGATGTCAATGATCGTTTGCGAAAGAAGGTGAATTACCGATACAAAGAGGTAACTCCAGGCTCATTTGTAACAGCTGATCAAATGGTGTTGTTCTTTTGTACAGATTTAGACAATTTCATGCTAGGAAAAGTGGGGACTTTAACTCGTACATATACACATGCTTATCTGACCGACTCTGTTATAGAAACTCTTTATCCTCAATCGGGAAATACGGCATTTGTTATAGAAAAGGCGTATCAATATAATAAGTATAAGCAGTTAAGCCAAATAGCCGGTAGAAACAGCGATGGAAAAAGTACTCTGACAGAATATGTTTATGCTGCAACTTTACCGGAATATAAATGGATGGAAGAAGCACATATACTATCTCCGGTTTCTAGTAAAAAAGAACAGACAGGCGGCTCTTATTTAAAAGAGGTATATCAGTATATGGGTCCTATACCTTATATAAAGCAGATTAGTACAGATAGAGATGGTTATGTGCATAAACATTACACTGTGCAGGCTGTGGATGGTTATGGGAATCCTATATATCTTCACGAAGAGTCAACGCCCGTTGTATTGATATGGGGAGCTGAAGGTCAACGGTTAATATCACGGATAGAAAATGCCACTCTTAATCAAGTGGAAGAAGCATTGGGAATGAATGTGAAGGATTTCTCTTCATCCGATATCTCTGCAACTAATTTGCTAAAAATAGAAAATATCAGGCATAAGATATCCGGAACGCATTTCTATATTTACAAATATACAAATGAGTTGCGTTTGGTCTCAGAAACAAAGCCTAATGGAATCACTGTGTTTTATAAATATGATTTTCTGGGTCGCCTGACAGAGAATTATATTATGGAATTTAAAGATGGAGATTATCAAAAACGGATATTAAATATATATGATTACAATTATTATTATGGCTCCAAGATTGAAAGTGGAGAAGTAGCCATAGAGAAAGGAGGACAACTATGAAATTGCATAAAATAATATTACTTCTAATTTTGCTATCAGGATTTTCGATAGAAATACCTGCGCAGAATTCTTTGCAGAATGAGATAGGTAAGCTCGAATATGACACGTTGAAGAGGGATATGGTTAAAACAAAACATCTGGACCATATAAACATTTCTGATACATCGTCAGTGAGTTGCGCAAACTACTTGTTTCGTGTGAAAGAACCATTATATATTTCTTTTAAGTCTAATTATTTCACTATGGGAATGGAAATGGAGAAAGTTCCGGGACAATTGGAATGTCAATTAAAAATAACAGATGATAATTTGCTCACTAATCAGGTGTATTATCAGAATGCGAAAAGTGTTGATCCGGATTCTTTATCATCAGTGAGTTTCACTGATACTCTTTTGTTATTTGCCGGTACATATTGTTTGACATCGACTGTAATAGAAAAGAACAAAGATATTCTTGTTCCTGATGATAATGGTGTGAATGCTGCAAGTGTATTGAAAACTAATACTTTTGATATTAAACCGATCGACCCGCATGAACCAATAAAGCCTTTTCCGCCGATTGATCCTTTTCCGCCAATAGATCCGGTCTTGCCGATGGACTCAATTCGACCACTTCCTTTATTTTATATCATGACTCTGTCAATAGAGACAAAAGGACTTGCTCCGGAAGAACAGCCGATGCCGGCTATTCCTTTTCCTGCAATAAATTGGGGAAATGATCTATTGCCCGAACGTTTTGGCAAAAATGCTGTTTCTGTTTTCAAGAGTAGGACAGGAAATAAGGAAGAAGGTATGCTTGTGGTTAATTACTATGATGGGCTGGGGCGTTCGAAAGAAACGGTACAACAAGGTGTGAGTCCTAGTCATAAAGATTTAGTAACCCTACAAGAATATGATGGGTGGGGGCGTAAAGCCAATACATGGTTGCCAGCTGTAACGACACAAAACACAGGTGATTTCATATCTGTAGCTTCTTGTGGAGAATTGGCACGCAATACTTATGGAGGAGATGCTTATCCGTATTTAACCTTTACCTACGAAAATTCTCCTTTGGAAAAAGTAATTAAACAGCATAATCCGGGGAGAGTATGGCGTGAAAATGGCAGATCATTGAAAATAGATGAGTACGTTAATATCGCTGGTAATGATACTTTAGGTTGTTTCGGTTTTCAATTGATCAATGGGGCAAGAGAAGCATTAAATATTAGTGTAAGTAAACAGTATGAAAATGGAAGCTTGCTTGTTACACGCTCAGAGGATGAAGATGGAGTCACTTTGTTTGAATTTAAAGACCGTTTGGAAAGAACCGTTCTGGAACGTCGTATAGAATCAAGACTGAAAGGGGATAAGCAATTGTCGGATACTTACTATATTTATGATGATTTGGGAAAACTTTGTGCTGTTCTTCCTCCTGCATTGTCCGATCAGTTGAGTGTAGGTAATATTCCTGCAGAAAAACTCGATATGTATGGATATTTGTATAAATATGATGTGGCGGGAAACCTCATGGCTAAAAAGCTTCCAGGAATTTCATGGGAATACTATGTCTATAATGTAAACAACAATCTTATATTTAGCCAGAATGGCGAGGAACGTAAAAGAGGAGAATGGAAATTTAGTATTCCGGATGCATTCGGTCGTGTATGCTTGCAGGGAGTATGTAAAGTTGCGATTGATCCGTTTGATAATCCTTATTTAAAACCTATTTTTAGTGGATTGTCGAATTGGTATGTTTGTCAATACGTAGGAAGTACTGAATATGGGGGGTATCAGTTTAGTGGAAGTCTTATGGCAGGATTAGTGGGGCCGAAACCATTAGTTCAGGTAATCAATTATTATGATAACTATGACTTTATGTATCGGACAGATCTTTCGGCAAGAGATGAATTTAGATATACCCATGAAGAAGGTTTTGCCGCTACGTCATCCAGTGCTAAAGGAATGTTGACAGGAATAGCTAAGTTGCATACGGATGCATACGATCAGTATCGTAATGGTGAATATGGAGTGGATTCTCCCTACAATTACTCAGTGATGTATTATGATGATCGTGGTCGCCTTTCTCAAACTGTTTCTGACAACCATTTAGGTGGTATGGACCGTGATTTCTTTTCCTATGATTTTAATGGGAACGCCTTGCGGCATTTACACCGTCAGACCGGGGCTGGAAATGAGATTTTGAGTGACAGTTATACCTATGAGTATGATCACGCCGAACGTCTTGTAAAGGCGCTGCATCGTTTGGGAGATGCTCAGGAAGTGATTCTTATTGACAATGTGTATGATGATTTGGGACGCTTATCCCGGAAGACGTTCCATAACGGTCTGTTGAATACGTCTTATTCGTATAATATTCGTAGTTGGCTAACTGGTATCACTGGTTCATCTTTTGAGCAAGTATTGCATTATACGGACGGAACGGGTATTCCATATTACAATGGTAATATCAGCAGTATGGTTTGGAAATCGGGTGAAGATGATATAATGAGAGGCTACCACTTTACTTATGATAATTTGAATCGTTTGACGAATGCGGTGTATGGAGAAGGCAGTGTTCTCGTTCAAAATCAGAATCGCTTCAATGAACAAGTAACCGGATACGATAAGATGAGTAATATTTTAGGGATCAAACGTTCCGGACAGACTTCATCTACCGGATACGGCTTGATAGATGATCTGGCAATGTCCTATAATGGGAACCAACTAAAATCAGTATCAGATAGGGCTACAAATTCTGTTTACGGCAATGGCTTTGATTTCAAAGACGGAGTAAACAAAGAAGCTGAATATGAATATGATGAAAATGGTAATATGACGAAAGATTTGAACAAGAAAATATTGAATATCCAATATAATTGTTTAAATTTACCGAGTCGTATAGAATTTGAAAACGGTCATGTCATTTCTTATCTTTATGATGCTGATGGAATAAAACTTCGTACGACGCATATCATAGGGAGTGATACTACAGTAACTGATTATTGCGGCAATGTGATCTATGAAAATGGAATCCCTGTCAAGTTGCTTACAGAAGCTGGCTATGTTACACTGGCCGATTCTAAGTATCACTATTTTGTCCAGGATCATTTGGGTAATAACCGTGTGGTTGTAGACCAGAGTGGTAATGTTGAAGAAGTGAACCATTATTATCCGTTTGGCGGTCTGCTATCAAGTTCGGTAAGTAATGCTGTGCAGCCTTATAAGTATAACGGTAAGGAGCTGGATAGGAAGAATGGTCTTGATTGGTATGATTATGGGGCGCGTATGTATGATGCAGCGCTTGGTAGATGGCATGCGGTTGATCCGATGAGTGAGAAGTATTATAGTTGGAGTCCGTATACTTATTGTAAGAACAATCCTGTGTTGAGGATAGACTTAGACGGAAAGGATGATTATGTTATCAGCAGATCAGGAAGATTATTTAATGAGACTCCTATTGATAAGAGAGGTAAAGGTTCAACAGATAATTTATATCTTTCCAGTGATCGTTCTATTTCAGTAACTGTAAATCAGGGGTTACTTGGGGAAATGCATAGTATGCAGGCGAAAGAGCAGAAGGAAAATCGGGTGAAGAAATCTTATGGAAGTACTCAAGATTTGGAGACAGCTGCTACTGTTTTTAAATTTGCTGCTGATCACACAACTGTTGAATGGAAGTTAGATGTTTATGATGATAATGGTACAAGAACAGCTGTTGTTGCGACAGATCGAGATCCATATGGGGTAGATAATGGTGTATATGCTCAAAATAAACTTTCTGTGAAAGGAGAAAAAGTTATAGATATTCATTCTCATTTGCCCGGAGGAACGAAAGGTGGAGCTGGTAATGATTTTAACTTAGCTAAGCCACAACGTAAGAATGCTGTGTATATGAAAGATAACCGTGTGAGTACTGATAAAAAGGGTATGATATATGAATATATCAAAAATGCAAGTCGGGTAAATTCTATTCGTGTATATGATGCTACAGATTTATTGCAATATATAAAACGTAAATGATATGCTTATGAGAAAATTAGTCTATGTTGTTCTATTAATTATACTGGGGGGATGCATATCCCCCTCCCCTTCTTTGGAAGATATTCATCAGCGTGTAGCAAAACAGGTGGAAGTGCTGATAGATAGTGGCTATTTACTTACGACATATATAGAAATAGATGAAGTGTTTTCGACAGATTCTAATTCACTTTATTATATCGGTGAATCAGATTCTCCTGGTTCTGATGGTGCTGAGTTACCTTCCAGAGTGATAAAGTATAAAGAAAGATATCTTTGCTTTATCGAATTAGATGAGCCTGAAATGTCACGCACAGAATTGTTTGAGAGAGGTTTTGTTTCGGACTCTAACTTTCATGAAAATTTATGTTTAAACAGAGGTCGTGATTGGCTGTTGGCTCTTCGAAAATATGAAGATAAACATATCTTAGTAAAGATGTTGCCTAATTATTATCGTCTATTTGAATATCCGGAACTTTGGTCGTATTTTTCTGGAGATATACCCCAGGAGAAAACTGCATTGATGGGATTGACTTCGCACGATATTATTGTTCCCAGTTCATATATTCCGGACCTTTTTGAACTTGAGATTGATAGTCTGAAGAATTATGTAGAAAGATTCTCAGGAGAAATATTTGTAAGAAATCAGACTGATTCCGTTTTGCTATTATCGAGGAATTCAGCGAGGAGTATGTGCTATGCTGTAATAAATGGACCGGATACATTAAAATTGGTTTTGAGGGATTCACTTCCAGTTGCTATTGCCCCTCATGATTTTAAATCCTTGAAATATGATAGTGAACCTCCCCATTCATTTCTTCAGAATTTACCGGATAAGGATATTTGGATGTCTATGTATAAGCTGTTTAGCGATTCGACTTTTTGCTTCTTGAATATTAATAATATCCCACAGAAATTTAGAATAATGCATAATGATGCAGTTTATTCGAGTGACTTAAGAGATTCTTTATCAAAAAGGGTAAGGTATATTTATAATAAAGGGGTTTATGATAAAGAAGAGAGAATACGACGTTTTTTTAAGTGGGATTAGAATTACAGCAGTTTAAATGAAGTTGGCTATATTGAAGATGGGCAGTATTCTTTTTATCTTCAGGATCATCAGGGTAATAGCCGTGTGGTAGCAAAGTTTGATGGAACAGTTGTCCGGACTAATCACTATTATCCTTATGAGGTGTCATTTGCAGAGAGTACATTAGTAGATAAACATTCGTAAGTATAACGGTAAAGAACTTGATAGGAAGAATGGTCTTGATTGGTATGATTATGGGGCGCGTATGTATGATGCAGCGCTTGGTAGATGGCATGCGGTTGATCCGATGAGTGAGAAGTATTATTCAATTAGTTCGTATGTATATGGATTAAATACACCACATAATTGTATTGACCCCGATGGGCAGAAGATTATTTTTGTTAATGGGTATTTAGGGTTTGGATCTCCTAGAGGAGGTGGCACTTATTGGGGAGGAGTAAATAGTTCTTTTGTTAAAGGTGCAAAAAACTTTTTTAATGATCAAAGTGCCTATTTCACCGACTTTGATTTTAACTATTTGCGTAGTTCTACCTTTTTAAGAAATTTAGATGGATATGCATATGCTAAAGAAAATTACAAACAATTGATAATGGGTATGAATCCACAAGAGGATGTATTCCGAATTATTTCTCATAGTATGGGAGGTGCTTTTTCAGAAGGTATTATTCGATATTTAAAAGAGCAAGGTTGGAATGTTGATTTCTCAATTCATCTAAATACATGGTTGCCTTCTGAATTGATGGGCTCGGTTGGAACATTTTTGATTGATGCTACGATTACTAATGATTGGGTACAAGGATTAAGTCTTCCAATAGATGGTAGCAGAGATATTCCTAATGCGAATTATAAAATAAGAAAGAAAAGCAATGAAGGGTATCAATATAGGCATAGAGATTGGATTGATAGTGGAAGTTTTTGGAATGCTAACAATGGTATAACTTGGAATCAACTTATGCCAATCTTAGATTCATGGTTAATACAAAATCCAAATATACAAATAAATTATGGACAATAACATATTGAAAATTATTTTCAGAGTAGTTGCAGTGCTACTAAGTTTAGGTGCATTATTTTTTCAATTAATTAATTTTGTTTTTGGGACTATGGTTAAAAATGTCTCAGATATGCAAGATGATTATTGGTATTATGGTACAGAACTTATACCTCATTTATTTACGATTATTATTATTATCTGGTTTGTAGTATTCCAAATAAGGAAGATTATAAATATGAAATAATTATAGATATTTTGATATAGATTGGCCTCTTGCATTAATAAGTGTTACCCTGACATGAAACGATATATATACTCATGTTGGGGTACCTTTTATTCGAGGAGCTATGTGAAAATTGATTTATTTAGATAATATGAATTTTAATACTGAATTAAAAAAGAATATAGGTTGTAACATCGTATATAGTAGTTCTGATGGAGGTAATTACTCAATTATTCTTATGGAATTTGATAGTGGGAATCGTATAATGACATATTGCTATTGGGAAGTTCAGAAAGATGGAAAATGAATTGCTACATCAGAAGATGATATTACAGCTGTCATGGTTTGATGGCACGAACAATTTGACTTTTCGAGAGTCAAAAGGTTGTGGATCTTGAAATAGATGAATCACTTAATTTATTCATTGAAGTAGAGGATGGGTTGAAATAAAGTAAATTTTTCATTTTGGTGATTATGAGAAAAGTGATTATTTCTTTGATATACGTATCAATAGTATTGACTATTCCCCTGGCAGTTGCCTGTCAGGGGGTAAATTTTACCTACCAATGCTATGAATTACAAAGATAAATATATTCTTTTTTATTTGGAAGGGAAAAAAGCGCTGAGTGAAAAGAGAGTTAGTAGAATATTAGGTATTTCATATCCAGATGATATGCCTGATGGCTATCATGGACAAGATCCACGAATATGGGTATACATCAAAGATAAGTAATTAGATAAATCAGCTTTTACACAAATAGGTTATGACACTGAAATTAACTAGAATTTTCATTTGAGATATTTTAATGGTGGAGAAAAAATCCGCTGTAATTGATATCATAGCTTGTGGTAGCCTATTAAATTAGAAGATACGTTCCCGCATGAATACCCTCACAAATTATATGTTCTATTTTGAAGATTACTTTTAAAAAGGGGATGTTCAGACTTATCCTGATAGAAGAAATACTGCATAAAAAGCTGCAAGAATATGCAGGAATGATCTTGCTTTTGGATATAAATAGGTGAAATATGCATGATAACTACCAATGTTAGGAGACGTTTCATTTAAAGAAAAGCTTCGTTGGTTTTAAAGGAACGACTCGTTGGTCGGTGAGAAGCACTTCGCTTCATTTAAAGGAACGGGTAAAAAGGTACTTTGAGTGCTTGTTTTGCTCCGGATGTCGTCAGTTACAGAAGAGTTTGAAAATGTTAGATTGAAAGTTAAATGATGAAATACATATTCGGAATTTATGTTTTTGATCTTATCTGTGTTTTATTGATCGCTATAAAGTAAAATCTGTGTGATTCGGAAATATGCCAATCGCGAATCCTTCCGTTTTTCCTGTTCAGTCCGTACTTGTGTTGTATATTTCTGATTCTACGAGATGATTCCTATCCATTCTTCATGTACTGAGAAATGGCTGTTCTGATTGAGGGAAGTTGATTCACATTTAATTTCATTCTCTGTTTTGAGATACACTTTGAAATAAGTGTCAGAGTAACGTTATATTATTAAAAGTACTTAACGAAAGCCCAATCCATCACTTTTTATTTGTTTCTTTGCACCAAATTCGGGAATAGTGTTGTCTTGTGAATCGAGGCAGCACTTAATTTTGCTTAGAAATTAATGGAGAAACTCATTATAAATGCTTGTCCGGTGTGTGGCAGTACGCACTTGAAACGCGTCATGACTTGTACGGATTTTTATGCTTCGGGCGAACAGTTTGAACTGTGTTCGTGTGAAGACTGCGGATTTACGTTCACGCAAGGTGTGCCGGTAGAAGCAGAGATAGGCAAGTATTACGAGACTCCCGATTACATTTCCCACACTGATACGCGCAAGGGCGCGATGAATACCATCTACCATTATGTACGTTCCTATATGCTGGGTCGCAAAGCGCGTCTGGTAGCAAGAGAAGCACACCGTAAAAGAGGGCGTTTGCTCGATATCGGGACGGGAACCGGATACTTTGCCGACACCATGGCACGCCGTGGATGGAAGGTGGAAGCAGTGGAGAAAAGTCCGCAGGCACGTGCTTTTGCAAAGGAGCATTTCGATTTGGACGTAAAACCCGAATCCGCTTTGCAGGAGTTTGCTCCCGGCAGTTTTGATGTGATCACCCTTTGGCACGTGATGGAGCATCTGGAACACCTCAATGAAACATGGGAAATGCTTCGTGAACTGCTGACAGAGAAAGGGATGCTCATTGTGGCAGTGCCCAACTGTTCTTCCTATGATGCAGGACGTTATGGTGAATATTGGGCGGCATACGATGTCCCCCGCCATCTCTGGCATTTCACTCCCGTCACTATTCAGCAGCTGGCTTCCCGTCATGGATTCATTATGGCGGCTCGTCATCCGATGCCGTTTGATGCGTTCTATGTATCGATGTTGAGTGAGAAACATCGCGGCAGTTCGTGCAGTTTCCTCAAAGGGATGTATGTGGGGACGCTTGCGTGGTTCAGCACGTTGGGGCGGAAAGAACGGAGCAGTTCGATGATTTACGTATTCCGGAAAAAAAGATAGCGCATGGGAAATAAAAACAGATATAAGTCGAAGTCACTGTTCGATATGCAATTCATAACGTCCAGTATCAGTACGACATTGGTGTTGCTGCTGTTGGGGCTGGTTGTGTTCTTTGTGCTCACAGCGCACAATATGTCTGTATACGTCCGCGAAAATATCAGTTTCTCCGTTCTTATCAGTGATGACATGAAGGAGGCGGATATTCTGAAACTCCAGAAGAAACTGAATCAGGAACCTTTTGTGAAGCAGTCCGAGTACATCTCCAAAAAACAGGCTCTGAAAGAGCAGACGGAGGCGATGGGCACCGATCCCGAAGAGTTTCTTGGCTATAACCCTTTCACGGCCTCCCTTGAAATCAAACTTCACTCCGATTATGCCAATTCCGACAGTATCGCGAAGATAGAGAAAATGATCAAGAAGAACTCTAACATACAGGATGTGCTCTATCGGAAAGAGCTGATCGATGCCGTCAATGAGAATATACGGAACATCAGCCTTGTGCTGCTGGCGCTGGCGGTGGTGCTCACCTTCATATCCTTTGCACTGATTAACAATATGATACGGCTTGCCATCTACTCCAAGCGGTTCCTCATTCATACCATGAAGCTGGTGGGTGCCAGCTGGAGTTTTATCCGCGGACCTTTCCTGCGGAAAAACGTGTGGAGCGGCGTATTGGCAGGTATGCTTGCCGATGCCATTCTGATGGGAACTGCCTACTGGGCGGTGACGTACGAGCAGGAGCTGATTCAGGTCATCACACCCGAAGTGATGCTCATTGTCTGCGGCAGCGTGCTGGTATTCGGAATAGTGATAACGTGGTTGTGTGCTTACATCTCGATGAATAAATATCTGAGGATGAAAGCCAATACCTTATATTATATTTAGGAGAATAACATATAGTTGGAAATTTAGTAACTTGTAACAAAATAAGCTTATGTCTGACAAACAGAAATTTGCCTTCGATAAAGTGAACTTTATCTTGCTCGCGATAGGGATGGCGATTGTCATTATCGGATTTCTATTGATGACGGGACCTACGTCGTCCGAAACGGTTTTCGAACCGGATATTTTCAGTGTACGCAGAATCAAGGTAGCACCTGTTGTTTGCCTGTTTGGCTTTATATCGATGATATACGCAGTGTTGCGTAAACCTAAAACAAAAGAATAATAAAAAGAAATTATGAGTTGGTTGGAAGCAATGATCCTCGGATTGATTCAGGGATTGACAGAGTATTTGCCTGTAAGCAGCAGTGGTCATCTGGCCATCGGATCGGCATTGTTTGGGATACAAGGGGAAGAGAATCTGGCATTTACGATTGTCGTGCATGTAGCTACCGTATGTAGTACGCTGGTGATTCTGTGGAAAGAGATTGACTGGATTTTCAAAGGATTATTCAAGTTTCAGATGAACGATGAGACTCGTTATGTGATCAATATCGTGATTTCGATGATACCGATTGGTATTGTAGGCGTATTCTTTAAAGATTATGTAGAAGCTATTTTCGGTTCGGGACTGATGATTGTAGGCTGCATGCTGTTGCTGACTGCTGCCCTGCTGTCATTCTCGTACTATTATAAGCCACGTCAAAAGGATAAGATTTCGATGAAAGATGCCTTTATCATTGGTCTGGCACAGGCTTGTGCGGTGTTGCCGGGGCTGTCCCGTTCGGGATCTACTATTGCTACGGGACTTCTGTTGGGAGATAACAAGGCAAAACTGGCGCAGTTCTCTTTTCTGATGGTGATCCCTCCCATTCTCGGGGAAGCGTTGCTTGATAGTGTAAAGATGATGAAAGGTGAAGATGTAGTGGGGGATATCCCTGCGTTATCATTGGTTGTTGGCTTTCTGGCGGCTTTTGTAGCCGGTTGCCTTGCCTGCAAGTGGATGATTAATATTGTGAAGAAAGGAAAGCTGATCTACTTTGCCATCTATTGTGCAATAGCGGGATTGGCAGTAATTATTACGCAGTTGTAAGTCGTGAGTCATTTTACTCCCACTCACAACTCGTTATTTATAACTCTATAACGTGAATTTTAAAAAAGGAGAAGTACTGTTTTTCAATAAACCTCTCGGCTGGACATCATTTAAGGTAGTAGGACACGTCCGCTATCATATCTGCCGCCGGATAGGAGTGAAAAAACTGAAAGTAGGTCATGCCGGAACGCTCGATCCTCTCGCCACGGGAGTGATGATCCTCTGCACCGGCAAGGCTACGAAACGAATAGAAGAATTTCAGTATCATACCAAGGAATATGTAGCCACGCTCCGGCTGGGCGCTACCACTCCCTCGTACGACCTGGAACATGAAATAGATGCCACCTACCCTACCGGACATATCACCCGGGAGCTGGTGGAAGAAACACTGACGCACTTCCTTGGTGCCATCGAGCAGGTGCCCCCTGCCTTTTCCGCCTGCATGGTGGACGGCAAGCGCGCTTACGAGCTGGCACGTAAAGGCGAAGAGGTGGAACTAAAGGCGAAGCAACTTGTTATTGATGAGATAGAGTTGCTTGAATGCCGTCTGGACGATCCGGAACCGACGATCCGAATCCGCGTGGTGTGCAGCAAAGGGACGTATATCCGTGCCCTGGCCCGTGACATCGGCGAAGCGCTTCAGAGCGGAGCCCATCTGACGGAACTGATCCGCACACGTGTGGGGGATGTCCGTCTGGAAGATTGCCTGGACCCCGAACACTTTAAAGAGTGGATCGACCGGCAGGAAATAGAAAACGACGAAGATAATAATTAACGTAATAAGGAATAGATATGAAGCTATCACAATTCAAATTTAAGTTACCCGAGGATAAAATCGCTTTGCATCCTACGAAGTATAGAGATGAGTCGCGCTTGATGGTGTTGCACCGTCGTACTGGAGAGATTGAACACAAGATGTTCAAGGATGTTTTGAACTACTTTGATGATAAAGACGTATTTATATTCAACGATACAAAGGTATTCCCGGCACGTCTGTATGGTAATAAGGAGAAGACGGGAGCTCGTATCGAAGTATTCCTGTTGCGTGAGCTGAACGAAGAACTCCGTCTGTGGGATGTGCTGGTAGATCCTGCCCGTAAAATCCGTATCGGCAACAAGTTGTATTTCGGTGCCGACGACTCGATGGTAGCGGAAGTAATAGACAACACCACTTCCCGCGGGCGTACGCTCCGTTTCCTTTATGACGGACCGCACGATGAGTTCAAGAAAGCCCTCTATGCTCTGGGTGAGACTCCCCTGCCCCATTCCATCATCAACCGTCCTGTAGAGCCGGAAGATTCGGAACGTTTCCAGTCCATCTTCGCCAAGAACGAAGGTGCGGTAACTGCTCCGACAGCCAGCCTGCACTTTAGTCGTGAGCTGATGAAGCGTCTGGAAATCAAAGGTATTGATTTCGCTTATATCACCTTGCATGCCGGTCTGGGCAACTTCCGTGATATCGACGTAGAAGACCTGACGAAGCATAAGATGGACTCCGAGCAGATGATTGTAAACGCGGAAGCTGTCAATACGGTCAACCGTGCCAAGGATAAGGGTAAAAACGTGTGTGCCGTAGGTACAACCGTGATGCGTGCTATCGAAAGTGCGGTGAGCACCGACGGACATTTGAAAGAGTTTGAAGGCTGGACCAACAAGTTCATCTTCCCTCCGTATGAGTTTACTGTGGCCAATTCGATGATTTCCAACTTCCACATGCCGTTGTCTACACTGCTGATGATTGTGGCCGCTTTCGGTGGTTACGAACAGGTGATGGATGCTTATCATGTAGCGTTGAAGGAAGGTTATCGCTTCGGTACATACGGTGATGCGATGCTGATTCTGGATAAATAAACGAAAAAGTACCGCTATGAAAATCTGTCCCAAATGCCACGAAGAAGTAGAAGATAGCTTTGAAATCTGTTGGAACTGTAATTACAGCTTTCCGGACGATAAGATATTGGATATGACTCCGGCGGAAGAGAGTGATGATAGCGGGCGGTCTATCGACTGTCTGCGCTGCCAGGTCAGGATGGTTTATTCCGGAAAATATGAGTTTCATGAAGGAATGAACACGGGCATTTTTGGAAACTTGTTTGAGTTATTCCAGAATCGCGAAGCATTCGACTTATATGTCTGCCCGAAATGTGGCAAAGTAGAGTTCTTTGTTCCTTTGGACAGGGAGCGGGAGTTTAAGGTAGAATAGACCGGTAATGGCGAAAGTGTATATAAGTCTCGGCACTAATCTGGGAGATAAAGAACAGAATCTCCGGACTGCCGTGCAAAAGATAGAGGAGCAGGTAGGGAAAGTCATTTCCCTGTCTGCTTTTTACATCACTGCCCCTTGGGGATTCGATTCGGAGCATAGTTTCTTGAATGCGGCGGCGTGTGTAGAAACGGAACTGTCGCCTTTGGAAGTACTGCAGAAGACGCAGGAGATCGAACGGGAACTGGGACGTACGCATAAGTCTGTCGGTGGCGTATATAGCGACCGGCTGATTGATATAGACCTGCTGCTTTATGATGATCTGATACTTTCGGTTACTTCTCCTTCCGGAGCAGCACTCAACCTCCCCCACCCTTTGATGGCGGAACGTGACTTCGTAATGCGCCCCTTAACGGAGATTGCCCCCGAACTGGTGCATCCGGTATTGGGAAAGACAATGAAGGCGCTGCTGGCGCAGATAGAAAAATAATACAGCATTCTCTTCCCCTTGCTTATCCTTTTACTTTTTACTTTTCTTTTCGGCGATAAACCTCGGCAGATAAGCCACACAGCCCACCAATATTGCATATAACAAGTGAATATCCTGAAACTCAATCTTCAGGAAGTGGCATACAATGGCGTAAATGGCAATGGTGAATCCTATATGAAGCGCCAGTACAAAAAGAGTTCTTAATTTATTGTTGATAATCATATTTTTTTCTGTTTAGGATTAGGATGGCGGAGGAATAAATGACGGTTCAGAAGGCAGATGATAGTTCCGCCGATTCCTCCTTTTGCAAACTCATACATCCATGAAAATTCGTCTCCTTTCCAGAAATAATCCATGACGAGGAAGATGATGACCAGAAGGATAATGGAAAATACATATTGCATTAATGTAATTGTTCTCATACCAATTTCCTGTATATATGTGTTAAACATTGCCCAAAGATAAATATAATCTCCGAATAATACCTATCTTTGTCCCCGAAATGAAAGTGTGGACAGATTTGAGCAGCTTGCAACCACGGAAAAAAATGCTAAAACACGTCTTGTTGACGCCTTTTCGGCAATGCTTCCGCAGCTCTCTTCCTCCCCTCTTTATTTTCCCAATTTTAATTTTCAATTTATAATCTTTAATTTAAAAAGATGGGATACTTATTTACATCCGAATCGGTGTCGGAAGGACACCCCGACAAGGTAGCCGATCAAATATCGGATGCCGTGCTTGACAAACTGTTGG
>OGGO01000597.1_pt1 | contig 32025 bp, 24 predicted proteins | sample 1571231 | NCBI WGS metagenome assembly OGGO01 (sample SAMEA2582036, study PRJEB24529) | metagenome | biome: Human gut stool | place: China | collected 2011 | reverse complement strand
ATAATAACATCCTTACTTAATCACATTTTGTGATTACTTTATACATTATAGCAAAAATATCCAATATGTAAAGACATATTTCTATTATCAGTGGACATTTATAAAGTTAGAAAATTTACTTATAAATGATATGATGACCAGACGCTTTTTCCATTCGATTCATGATGGCAACGCCAAAACCGTCATCATTCACACCTTCTGCTAAGATTAGGGTAACATGATTTTCGTTAAAATGTAATAGGCTTTTATAAAAGTCATGGCCTAATGCTAGTGCATCTCCATGATGTCCAAAACAATGGCACATAAAGCGTGTATCATCTTTAATGAGCTCATAGGTCTCATGACTTACTAAACAGCCGATAGGCCCTTCTATACCTTTAGAAAGTTCTTTAAACGTATTAGCTATAGATTCTGGAGTACCAACGACAACAGTCATTGGTGCATCAGGAGCATAATGTGTATACTTCATACCAGGCGCCTTAGGTTTAGTTTCAGCATTCACTAAGGCTGTGTCGTACTCTACAGTAGAAACAACAGTTTCTAGCTGTGCCTTTGTAATCCCACCGGGACGTAAAATAATAACTTTGTCATCATGCACTTCTACTACTGTAGACTCTACGCCAATTGTACAAGGACCAGCATCTAAAATATAAGAAATGCGACCATTCATATCGTTATATACATCTTGAGCCGTAGTGGGACTTGGACGGCCTGAAATATTAGCACTTGGCGCTGCTATAGGTATACCTGCACGCTGTAACAACAGACGACATCCATCATGATCAGGACAGCGAAGCGCTACACGAGGCAATCCACCTGTTGCACGGTCTGGCACTAAATCTGACTTAGGCAGTGTAATCGTTAAAGGTCCTGGCCAAAAACTATCCATCAAGGTTTGCGCCGTTGTAGAAACTTCAGTTACCAATGGTTTAATACTTTTACTATTAGGAACATGCAAAATCAATGGATTATCTGATGGGCGACCTTTGGCGGCATAAATTTTATCCATCGCCTCCGAATCTAGTCCATTAGCACCCAAACCATATACAGTTTCTGTCGGTATAGATACCAATTCACCATTGCGTAAAGCACGGGCTAACATATCTATATCTTGTTCAGATGGATTTGTAATAATTTTAGTATCCATATTAGCCCTCATACACAGCTGTAACTACGCGATTATGTCCACCTAGATCAGCTATAAATTGAATATTTGAATATTGACCGGTTGCTTCTAATAGTTTTCTTACCGCCTCAGCTTGGTCATAGCCCACTTCAAAGGCTACGCGACCATTGGTTTCTAAATAAGCACCACATTCTTTGGCGAGAATACGATAGAATACAAGTCCATCCTCTCCACCAAATAAAGCAATATGAGGCTCATTTAATACATCTTGAGACAACATCTTTGCATCACCAGTACGAATATATGGTGGATTAGAAACGATGAGGTCAAATTTCTCATCCTTTCCACGCAAAGCTGAGAACATATCAGATTCTTTAAATTCAACTCGCTCCGTTAAATTAAAGGAATCAGCATTCTCCCTAGCTAGTGGCAAAGCATCTGTAGAGATGTCTAAACCTACACCTACTGCATTGGGCAAATAATGTAATAAACTTAGCAATATCGTCCCTGGACCAGTACATACATCAAGAATACGCATGTTGCGATTTTCAGGATACGTATCCAGAACATGTTCAATTAATGTTTCCGTATCAGGTCGTGGAATTAAAACCTTATCGTTAACCTTAAAAGTAAGGCCCATAAAGTCCTTTTGCCCCGTAATAGATGCTACACTATATCCCTTAGCTCGTCGTTGTACAAGCGGTCTAAAGGCATCTAGTTCCTCTTGAATTAGAGGTTGATCATAGTGGGTATATAGATAAATACGATCTTTACCTAAAACGTGAGAAAGCAGTACTTCCCCATCAAGTCGAGGTGTATCCATCTCCTTGCTTTGAAAGTACTGCTCTGTCCACTGGAGAATACGACCGATTGTCCAAATCTCCTTATGCATTTGTGTTAGCCTCCTGCATTTTTGCCGCTTGGTCAGCAGCATTTAAGGCTTGAATTACTTCATCAAGATCGCCATTTAATACAGCGTCTAGTTTATAAAGTGTTAAGTTAATACGGTGATCTGTTACGCGACCTTGTGGGTAGTTGTACGTACGAATACGTTCACTACGGTCACCAGTGCCAACTTGACTCTTACGATCTGCGGCCATACTAGCATGCGCCTCTTGTTCAGCTTGGTCTTGTAATTTAGCACGCAATACACGCATCGCTTTATCTTTGTTTTTAAGCTGAGAGCGTTGGTCTTGGCATGCTACAACAATACCAGTTGGTAAGTGAGTAATACGAACGGCAGACTCAGTTTTATTAATATGCTGGCCGCCTGCACCACTTGCACGGTAAGTATCGATTTTTAAATCTTTTTCATTAATTTCAATATCGACATCTTCCATCTCTGGTAATACAGCTACTGTAACGGTAGACGTATGTACACGACCTTGTGTTTCTGTAGCAGGTACACGTTGTACGCGATGTACACCAGATTCAAATTTCATCTTAGAGTATACATTCTCGCCTTCTACAGAGAAAACAACCTCTTTAAAGCCACCTAATTCAGGTTCATTCGCATCGATAATCTCACAACGCCACCCTTGGCTTTCCGCATATTTTGTGTACATACGGAATAAATCGCCTGCGAATAAGGCTGCTTCGTCACCGCCAGCACCACCGCGAATTTCAATGATAATATTCTTATCGTCATTAGGATCCTTAGGCAATAAAAGGATTTGTAACTTCTCTTCTAATTCCTCTTTTTGAGGTTTTAACTCTTTTAATTCCTCTTGAGCCATTTCGCGGAATTCTTCATCCAAAGATTTATCTTCGATAACTTCCATCGCTTCATCAATGCCAGCTAATACTTTTTTATAAGTACGGAATGTTTCAACTGTTTCAGATAATTGAGCATGTTGACGTGTTAATTTACGCCATTCATCTTGGCGAGCAATGACTTCAGGGTCACTGATGCGCTGCTCAAGATCCATAAATTTATCTTCAATAACTTGTAATTTATCTACTAACATGTTTATTCCTCTTCATATGCATCACTCTCAGGAGGACGAACCTCTTCAAGAGCACGTATAGCTACTTCAATTTGATCATCTTCTGGCTCACGGGTTGTCATGTATTGTAATACAAGACCTGGTTTAATGATGGCTTTCACAAAGGAATGCTCACTGCGTCCAGCAAGACGAATAACCTCGTACGCAATACCTGCTACTACAGGCATAAGCAGTACGCGGCTCAGAATACGTTCTAACAAATTAGGCCAACCTAAAAAGGCAAATACAAAGATACTTACCACCATAACGATGAGTAAGAAGTTTGTACCACATCGAGCATGTAACCGACTTTGTTGCCGAACGTTTTCTACGGTAAGAGGCAAATCTAATTCATAAGTATGAATTGTTTTATGCTCTGCCCCATGATATTGGAAAACTCGTTGAATATCCTTCGTAAGGCCAATCCCCCAAATGTAGAGTAAGAATAGCACTAAACGAATGACACCTTCAATGAGATTTAATACTACATGATTATCCTGTACACCAGGAATAAATTTTACGATAAATGTTGGCAAAGCCAAAAATACAGCTATCGCAAAGACTGTGGAAATAACCATGGTAATGGCAATTTCACTATTAGACATTTCCTCCTCTTCATCACCAGCTGCCTTGGCAGAGAAGGACAATGCCTTCATGCCAATCACTAGAGATTCATAGAGAGCTACACAGCCACGAAGAAATGGTTTTTTCAAAATTGGATATGTGTCAGCAATAGATTTTGTAGCCTCTTTTTGAACTACAATGGTGCCTGATGGCTCACGTACAGCTGTTGCCGTATAGCCAGGGCCTCTCATCATGACACCTTCGATCACAGCTTGTCCACCGACAAACTTTTTAATACGTTCTGTGTTCACAAGAGCTCCTCTCATAAACAAATATAGGCAGAGCCCATAGCCCTGCCAATAGATGCTACATTACATGACAAATTATTTGCCGTAACGTTTGTTAAATTGTTCAATACGACCACGAGCTTGAGCCGCGCGTTGTTGACCTGTGAAGAACGGATGACATTTGGAGCAAACGTCTACGCGAAGGTCACCTTTTACAGAGCCAGTTTTGAATGTGTTGCCACAACCGCAAGTTACTGTAGCTTCTTTATAGTCTGGATGAATACCTTGTTTCATTCTATACACCTCTTTCCGACAATCAATATTATTCTTATAGATTATAGCATGACACTATTACAAATGCAAGTTGCCAATACTATTCCTTAGATGCTTGTTTTTCTTCAATAGCCTCAGCTAGGATAGTCTCCAAGTCACTTTCATTAAGGATATCGCGCAACGCAATAAGCTCCTCTAAGGAAAGGGTGATCCCTTTTTTCATGCTTGTATATTCACTATCCCAAGCGCGAAGGTCAAACTTAGGATTGTATTTGCCCCAGCTAGTACATGTTAATTGTTTTTTCCAACCGTCTTTATCTTCAGACAAAGTACCGATAACTTTGAAGATTTCAAAATTGATAACTGCCATGATGCCTCCTTTCTTACACATTCGTGTAGTATGTTTCATACCTACTATATTTAGTAGTTCATATTTTTTAGGATACGATATATTTTAAACTAAAAGCTTAAGTTTTACAATTAGTTTTTATAGTCGCTGTAATCTTCAATATCAATAGATGTTGTAGGAGGCATTACTTGAGCCCCTAATGTATCTACTGTTTTCTTCCAGTTCTCTGTTGCTGCTGTTACGGCGTCAATATACGCTTCATCTGCAGCCTGAACAGATTCAATTAATTGAGCTTCGTCTTTTACATCTAATACGCGACGACGTACGCTGCTAAGCAAATAACCGAAAGACTCATCTGTTTGAATAAGCATAGAAATTTCTTGAATTAATGTTTGGCCAATTGTACTGCAGAAGTACGCATACCACATATACGCAAGCTCTGCATCTGGGAACATCCAGTATACATCATCAGCAGGAGCTTCTGTCGTAATGTCTACGTCTACATGATCTGAATGACGTTTAAAAGTAAGGAAGTATGCTCCACTTTCAACTAGAGCATTACGACCTAATTCAGATACTCGGCTATCGATGCAGTAAATGCCATCTTGTCCTAATGCCACATCTGTTTGACCACCTGGCAATAAGATAGAGCGCAAGGATAAACCATAATTCAACACTGTAAATACTGGTAATTGAGCAAATACACCGTGAGGTAATGGAATATAATTAATCGCTTTCCACTCTTCTCCTACACGTTCACGAAGACCAACGCGCATCTTTTTAACATCATATTTACCATATACAATTTCATAAGCCCCTAATGGAGTCCACTCGCGAATGGCTTCCACACGTTTTTGGTTCAAGAAGAATTGCAAGGCCATATTGTTCAAACCCAATTGATTTTGTGCCATCGTAGCCGGCAAGAACAATTGCGCAGTCCCTTCTGGTACCAAGTTATGTAAACCATTAGCCACTTCTTCTACAATATCTTCAGAAGATTGGAACATGCCCACAGTACCTGTAAAGATATGGTCAAAGTAACTGCGATGTGGCCAATGATTAATGATTTGAGCCATTGGATATAGACGAGATAAGATGCTATAGCATACTGGAGATGCTGTGTAGAGAACAACCTTTTTATCTTCATAAGCTTGAAGAATTTCTTCTACCATACCAGCATATTCTTCTACATAGGCGTAAAGAACAAGCTCTCCTGTTTTACTATGTGCTTCAATACTTTCACGAACAGGAGTTTCCCAAATAGTGCCTACATCTAAACCATCTAAGATGCCAGTGTCGCTAATGAAGTCAAATAATTCGACTCTAAAAGACGGGCCATATAGATTTTGGAATGTATTCAACTCGTATGGCACAGGACCAAAGGATTCAACGGTAGATTTTTCTGCCAATGCATATAGATCCTCAGGTGTGACACCCCACTCACGGGAGCTAGCATTACTAGAAATCAATTGATCTAGTACCCTGAAACGCATTAATTCATTTACAATATCGATACCTTCAATACCATTAGCGGCACAAAGGGTAATAAATTCTTCGTTATTTGCTTTCATATTAAACCTTTCCTGCAGAAGGACATAGATGATTTAAGAAACAGTCTTCACATAAAGGCTTGCGAGCCTTACATAATTTACGACCATGATAAATTAACCAGTGATGTGCAGCAGCCCAATCCTCTTTTGGAATAGCCTTTTGCAATTTTAACTCCATCTCTTCTGGCGTCTTTGCAATACCTAGTTTCAATCGGTTAGACACGCGGAACACATGGGTATCTACTGCAATAGCAGGTGTCCCAAACAGTACAGACACTACCACATTTGCTGTCTTACGACCTACACCTGGCAATTCAACGAGTTGATCAAACTCACGAGGTACTTCTCCATGATATTGGTCAACTAAAATCTGACAAGTGGCAATCAAGTTTTTAGCCTTCGATTTATAAAGACCACAATCCTTAATAAGAGCCTCTAACTTGGTGACGCCAATTGCTAACATCTTAGCCGGATGATTTAACTCAGGGAATAATCGTTTAGTAACGATATTAACCCGTTCATCAGTGCATTGTGCAGATAGAACAACGGCTACTAATAATTCAAATTCATTTGTATACTCAAGGGCAGGTTTTGCATCAAAATAATGCTCTTGTAACAGTTTTAACTGCTCTGCCTTTATTGCTTTTGTTACACGCATACATATCTCCTTCCTCACTTGTGAAAGTACAGACGCGTACAACTTATATCTTACCATACGTATTCATTTAGTTCTATGTTATAATAAATCATGTTATTCTAATATAGAATACAGGAGGTCAATATGAGTAATATTAACGATACATTAAAACGTATAAATGAACTAGCAGCAAAGAAAAAATCCGGTCAAGAATTAACGCCAGAGGAATTAGCAGAAAAAAAAGAACTATATGAAATCTACTTAAGCTTCATTCGTGGACAAATCACAAGTACTTTGGACCGCGTTGAATTCGTTGATCCAGAAACAGGTGAACGGACAGCTCCTAAACAAGCACTCGAAAACTTGGCTAAAGAAGCTGACAAAGATATTAAAGAACAGAAAGATATTCACTAGTATAAGAAAAGTCACTTGATACGTGTATCAAGTGACTTTTTGTATAAGTTTTAATTATCTATTATAGTTTGCCGAGACGTTTCATTACATTATAGATTTTTTCAGCTAAACCAGCCATTTGGAATTTAGGAATACCACAGGCAGCTACACGAATACCCTTAGCTAAAGCGATAACATAAACATGTTCTTTCTTCAATTCTTCACAAATAGCGTTAGCAGAATCTGTAGGAATTGTAATGAAGAAACCACCGCGGTAAGGCAACATAGGAAGGCCTACTTGTGCGGCTTCTTCTTTGAAGATGTCAGCACGTTCACGAATCATTTGGTAATAGCTATTACGCTCATCTTCATAGGCTTTAAATTTAACAGGATCTGCTACAATATTTGCCATTGTACGCATTGCAGGACGACAAATATTAGACCATGTTGCACGGCTAGTATTTTTGTTGATTTCTAAGAATTCATCAGCGATTTCTTCGTCATCAGAAATACCAATCATAGCACCTACACGTTGACCGTACATAGTAAAGCCTTTAGACAAGCTATAGCACACACATGTAAGGATAGCTTTTGGCAAGTGACCAAATTTACTAAAGAATGCACGTACTTCCTCTCTATCACCAGAGAAGTCGAGATACGCCACATCAATACCAATGATCACATTATTACGACCAATCGCAACGAGTTCTTTCAAGAAATTAAGGATGGAGTCCCAATCTTTGTCTTCAATAGAGTAACCAGTAGGGTTATTACCAGGTGTATTAAACAAGATTACTATATTTGTTTGTCTTGCTGCTAATTCGTTTACACGATTTTTAAATGCTTCAAGATTAAAGTTATTTTGCTCATCAAATAAAGAATACGTCACAAGTGTACGACCAATGTCGCTACAAATTACTTTATAAGCACCCCAGTACCAGTCAGCAGTTAATACTTCATCACCAGGCTCAGTATAGTTATGAATTAAGTGATGGATACCGCCAGTACCACCAGTTGTAGCGATGCTACGGATGTGACCTTCTGGACGAGAATTACCGAAACATTCTTTCTCAGCAGCTGCTAAAAACTCTGGAATACCTGCAATTGGGGCATAACCAATATGTTCAGTGTCATTAAGACCCAAATATTCTTCTTTAACGGTTTTGAGGAAAACTAATTTGCCATCTTCATCATGAATAGCACCTAAAGTACCATTTACAACGTTCTCGCGACCATTTTCTTTAGCATCAGCCAATGCTTGCCCAGCAGTAACGAAGATCACGTCTTTTAATTTTTTCCCTTTTGCATGCTTTGCAGCAACACTTGTCATAACTTACACCATCCTATCTAAAATGAATATTACACACTTATAATACCTAAAGTTATTTAATTATACAACGTGTATTCATAAAATATATTGTATACATAAGAAATTTTACTAATTACAAGTAATTTAATCATTAAGCAAGCTTTGTATAGAATATATCAAATATCCTATACAAAACTTTCATAATTAATAATATACAAAAAACAGTAAATATATAAAAAAGGACCACTCTTATGAGTGGTCCCAAATTCCTTAGAAGGAGTAGCCTACACCAGCGTGTAAACCTTTTGCAGTTTTATCGTTGCTATCTACGCTATATTTATCATAGCCATAGTATAAGTTTAAGTCGATATCAGGGCGTACTTCGTATTGAGCACCTACTTGGTAAGTTTGCTTAATATCGTTACCCCAACCAGCTTTAGCAAAGCCGTTTACTTTTTCTGTTAAAGGTACATGACCGATAACACCAGCTTGGAAGCCTAGTTCAGTGTCATGTGTACGAATTGCAGTACCTGCACCATAAACGTTTACGTTTGGATGCACTTTGTAAACTAATGCTAATTGATGATCTTTGATATCACCATTTTTTGCATTTACTTTATCGTAAGAATATTGTACTGCAGTTTTATCGGAAAGATCGTGTTGCAAAGAAACACCGAAACCATCGTTGCTATTACCGCCACCTTTGGATACATGTTGTTTAAATGCATAATCAGCTTGTACCTTAGTGGAACCATCGCTAATTTTTGTTACAGGTGCTGCAGCAAATGCGCTACCTGCTACAACTGTTGCTGCTAGAGTTAATAATACTAATTTCTTCATTTGTACCTCCTATACACATACCTACTAGTATGTCTTACTAAGTTACTATTTACAGATGTTATAGTTATACACTCTATAAATTAACGTTTCATGAATACAGGGATATCAGGGATACCACTGTTGGAATTTGTTGTGGATGCTGGACGAGATGTAGTTGTTGTTTTACCGAATTCTGGCACACTTTTAGCGCTAGAATTGAAGCCAGTTGCAACAACTGTAATTTGTACTTTATCGCCCAAGCTTTCATCGATAACGGAACCGAAGATGATATTTGCATCAGGATCTGCTGCATCAGAAATAATTTCAGCTGCTTCATTAACTTCAAAGATACTCAAATCAGAGCTACCAGAAATGTTAAGCAAGATGCCTTTTGCACCATCGATGGAAGTTTCCAACAATGGGCTGTTAATAGCCATTTTTGCAGCGTCAGCAGCGCGGTTTTCACCTTCGCCAACACCAATACCCATCAAAGCTTCGCCTTGTTCCGTCATGATAGTTTTAACGTCAGCAAAGTCAAGGTTGATCAAACCAGGAATTTGAATCAAGTCGGAAATACCTTTGATACCTTGGCGAAGAACATCATCGGCTTTACTGAATGCATCAGTAATAGTACATTTTTTATCAACAACTTGTAGTAATTTGTCATTAGGGATAACGATAATTGTATCAACTTTTTGAGTCAAGAACTCAATACCTTTTTCTGCTGCAGCACGACGGCGTTTACCTTCGAACGCGAAAGGTTTAGTTACTACACCTACAGTTAATGCACCAACTTCTTTAGCACATTCTGCAACGATTGGAGCAGCACCAGTACCAGTACCACCGCCCATACCTGCAGTTACGAATACCATGTCAGCACCTTCAAGAGCTTTGATGATTTCTTCGCGACTTTCTTGAGCAGCTTCTTCACCAACTTGTGGATTAGCACCTGCGCCAAGACCTTTAGTTACTTTTTCACCAATTTGAATTGTTACATCTGCTTTAGACAATTCAAGCACTTGGTTTTCCGTATTAACTGCTATGAATTGAACACCTTTAATTTGGTTATCTACCATGCGATTAACAGCGTTGTTACCACCGCCACCAACACCGATAACTTTAATATTTGCAAAATCAGACATTGAACTTCCTCCTCTTATCGTTATCTATCGTATCAATATACGTCCCAATGTATCGATTTATATACTGACAATCTTATAACAATTACATTTATTTTACACTAAAATTTAAAAACTTTCCACTATATAGAATGTGATTTATTAGAATCGCTTAGTCATAATAATTTTGCGTATAGCACCTACATTAATAAATACTCGCAACCCAAACCCAATGAGGGCTACATAATATAAATTAATACCAATTAGGTCTCCTACATATACAAGAATAACAGCTAAAACTACATTTGAAAAGAACCCAATCACAAAATTACTGAGATCAAAAATTCGTTCCAACGCAGCTCGACTACCGCCAAACACTGCATCTAATGCAGCCAGAACCGCTACAGATGTATAGTTCGCATAACCGATAGGAATATGAAGTGGTGCTATCCAACCTAATGTAGCTCCTACAATGAGTCCTACGATGGCAAAGATATAAATATTCATTCTTTACCTCCTAACTCATTAGGCTTCATATGTTCTTCTCGGAAGGTTCCTGTAAAAGCTGGAATAGCTATCTCATTCTCTTCCTTGATAGTTACTTTAATTCCCCAATGTTTAAGCGAATCTACTACGCCACCACGCATAGTAAGGGCAGAGTTTAACGTTTTAGGATCGCCAATAGCTTTTACAATAAAGGGAGCTCCAAAGACTTTCCCATTAACGGTAATAGTAGGACCAGAACAACGTATTTCTGATGTACCTATCAACCGTTGGTCATTGATGGCTATCGCCTCAGCCCCACCAGCGCGTAACTCATTGACGATACGTAAAATATCTTCATCATGAATTACAAACAAGTTAGGATTTTCACCACTTTGAATTGGTTTCAAACTATCTTCAATCAACACGCTAACTCCAGAACCTTTAACATTTGTTAAGGCCGCTCTCATCATGAGCTGCTCATCAACCTTTACGTCTGTAGTAGTGCCATTTTGTTTGAGCGTTTCTATTTGCTTTAATAAAGCATCCCTCTCGCTTTGGGCTTCACGTAGTTGAACGGCTAAATCACCAGCCCGTTGCAAGCGAATGTTTTCTTCTATATTATCTTGTGTCATCTTATATTGAGTTACAACCATGAACCCTAATATACAGCTGACTAAGGATATTGCCCACCGTTCGTGTCTCACGACAATCATCTACCTTTTATCTTCAACATGACCTTGTTTATCTTGTTTTGTATCATCTTTCTTAGTAGATGAAGTTTCCGTAGTCGGTGCCCCATTTTGATGTTTCTTTCCTTCAGGAATTACATCAGTCTTAATGTACGGTGATGAAATATTAACATCTATATACTGTACATTACCATGGGTTTTCTTAATATCTTGTAACATCGACTGTGTTAGCTCTGCCTTTTTAGGTAAGTCTTTACCATCACCTAAACGAATCTGTACACCAGATACGGTATAAGCCATAATCGCATCAGGATCACCAATGTTGACCTCTGCAATATTCTTGAACGTATTTTCATCAAGAGAATTTAAATACTCAAGAGCTGCTAGAATCGGCTTATCTACAACCGTATCGCCTAATAAAATATTTCCCGCTTTAACACCCGAAATCATTGGTACAGATGTATCTTGTATGGCTGGTTCTGATGCGATAACTTGACCTTTACTATCAATAGTTAAGTATCCGAACTGGGCCGGTACTACAGCAACGGCCTTACGTTCTACAATGTGAACCTCCATAGTCAGTGGCAATTGATATCGTATGTGGGCTTCTTCAACCCGTAAATCCTTTGCCAATCTAGATTTCAATTTTTCTGTACTAATTTGCAAAATATTGACAGGTTCATGTATATCACCTGCTACCATTACATCTTGTACAGTCACCTTATCCGATCCCGTTATTTTTAAGGATCCAAAAGGAATAGGTAGTGTAAACAACCCCACCAACACGAGAGTAACTGCACCACCGATTTTTAACACTCGTTTTCTAAATACAGCCCGTTCGTCACGAACAGGTGTAGAAGACTGCATCTCCCCAGAGTTGGATGGATGGTTTTGCTTATCATCCATAGATAACTCCTTCTGTTCTATTTAGCTTTTAAAATTTCCCTATACTAGCTGTTAATAGAATTTTTTCACATAATGTAGGGAAATCGATTCCCATATCATTGGCTGCTTTTGGTACTAAAGACGTTGCCGTCATACCAGGAACAGTATTGTACTCAAGAACATACATTTTATCTGCATGGTCTGTCATAATATCTACACGAATAACCCCACTGCCTTGCACTTCGCGATACACAAGTTCCCCAATGCGTTGCATTTCAGCAGTCATTTCGTCGCTAATAGGTGCTGGCACCAAGTATTCTGTAGCACCTACAGTATATTTGCTCTTGTAGTCATATTCGCCAGAATGTGGACGAATTTCAATAACTGACAATGCTTCACCATCCAAAACAGCTACCGTAAACTCGCGACCATCAAGGAATTGTTCTACTACGAGAATAGGATCATATTTAAGAGCCTCTGTTACAGCTGCTTCTAATTGTGATTCTTCTCGAACAATTGTCACACCAATGCTGGAGCCTTGCGTAGCAGACTTAACTACTACAGGAATCGTAAATTCTTTACGAATATGATCGATAATTGCTTTTGCAGATTCAAGATTACCATTATAAGATTCAGATCTTGCAGTTGGGATATTAGCCCCTTTAAAGACGTCTTTACTAACTTTCTTATTCATCCCTACAGCATGAGCCATGATGCCGGAGCCAGTATATGGGATTTCTGCCATTTCTAAAAGCCCTTGCAAAGCACCATCTTCACCATAACGACCATGAATAGCATTAAATACGACTTCACCGCCTAAGGAATCGATATCTTGCAATACTGTGCGAGGATTAAGTTCTAATGTTTGAGCCTTGTACCCTTTGCTCACAAGTGCTTCTGCAATAGCTGCACCGGTGCGACGAGATACTTCAGCCTCTTCGGAAGGACCACCCATCAATACGATTATTTGTTTATCTTTCATTGTAAGCCTTCCTCCAATATCGCTAATAATTTTGGGCCATATTGATTAATAGAACCCGCGCCCATTGTAATAACTAAGTCATTTGGTCTTACTACTTTTGCCAATACTTCAGGTAAATCATCAACAGATGGTACATAATTTACGTCTTGACCGGTAGCCTCTTTGATGGCATTTGGAATTGTATGCCCATCAATACCAGGGATCGGATCTTCACCAGAGCTATAAATATCTGTCATGTACACTTCGTCAGCGCTAGTGAAAGCAGTAGCAAACTCATCTTTCAACAAGCTTGTACGAGAGAATCGATGTGGTTGGAATACACAGATGACACGATGTTTCTCAAGTTCTTTTGCAGCTTTCAAAGTAGCTTTGATTTCTGTAGGATGATGAGCATAATCATCTACAACCCATACGCCTGCTACATGACCTTTCGTTTCAAAACGGCGTTTTGCACCGATAAATTTACCTAATCCTTTAGTAATAACACGTGTGTCTACGCCACAACAATCATGAGCAACAATAAATGCCGCTAAAGAATTCAATACGTTGTGGTCACCAGGTACACGCAAACGAACGCGCTCAATATTAACACCTTTATGATATACATCGTATACCAACGTAGAATCTACATAGTGAATATTTTTAGCTACATAATCATTACTATCATCTAAGCCATAAGTAATAAAGTTGCGTTTTACGCGATTCATAACATAGCGAATACTTTCATTGTCACCACATACGATGGCCTTGCCATTTTCTGGAAGTGTTTCTACGAACTCACAGAAAGCATTAAGTAAATTATCCATCGTTTTGTAGTGATCCATATGATCATCTTCAATATTAGTAATAACGATAGTATGCGGGCGCAATTTCAAGAAAGACCCATCACTTTCATCCGCCTCTACAACGGAGAAGTGGCCTTTGCCAAGACAGCTGCTACCTTTAAGGTAATCTACTTCACCACCGATAATTACCGTTGGGTCTGCATCAGCCTCTACTAAGATTTGACCAATCATAGAGGTAGTAGAAGTCTTACCGTGTGCCCCTGCTACTGCAATGCCATCCGTTACATCGAGCACTGCTTTTACAATATCAGAGCGATGTAAAATAGTAATCCCTTGTTCTTTCGCAGCAACGATTTCAGGATTATCCTCACGAATCGCTGTAGAACGAACTACTGCATCTACACCATTTACATATTCTTTATTATGACCGATATGAACCGTAGCACCCATTTCTCTAAACTTAGAAATAACTGCGGATTCAGCTACATCTGAACCAGATACGTCATACCCTTTTTGAATTAAAATATTCGCTATAGCACGCATGCCAGATCCACCGATACCAATGAGATGAATCTTGTGAATACCGTCTAACATAAAAGCTCTCCTTATTACTTTGCAATAGATAATGCAAGTTTAGCAATATCATGAGCTGCATTTGGTTTACCCAACTGCAATGCTCGTTCTCCCATTTGTGCCAACAAATCACGGTTGGCCATAAACATCTCAATTTCCCCTATTAAGTCATGAGCACTCAACATTTTATCAACGATCATGTGAGCCGCCCCTTCTTGTACAAAGATACGCGCATTATAGGTTTGATGGTCTTCCGCTGCATATGGATACGGCACCAATACAGATGGAATACCACGAACTGCTAATTCAGCAAGGCCTATAGCACCAGATCTAAACACAGCTAAATCAGCGGCCGCTAAAGCCTTCGGCATATCATGTAAGTACGGCAAAATTAAAGATGATTCACCCAAGCCTTCCCCATCGGTAATACCCAATTGAGATAGTACGGATTCATACTCTCCATTCCCAGTAATATGGATTAATTTAATTCCTTCTTTACCTTGGAAATGCTTATGTACATCAATCATGGCATTATTGATGGTTCGCGCCCCCCGAGAACCACCTGCTATGAGGACTGTGAAAGTATCATCACTTAAGTTGAAATAATTACGTCCCGCTGTTCTTGAGTCAACTAACACCTCAGGACGCACTGGATTACCAGTATACACTACGCGTTTTGCTTTTGAAAAAGATGCTTCTGCATCCTTATAGCCCACCGCTACAACATCAACAAAACGACTCAAAATTTTATTAGTAATGCCTGCAATGACATTCTGCTCTTGAATTATAGTTGGAATATTATGTAATGCAGCGGCCATAAGAATAGGCCCACATACATAACCACCTGTACCAATTACTACATCAGGTCTAAACTTACAAATTATAGCATTAGCTTTAACTATGCCTAACGCAGTTTTACCTAATGTGACTAATGTGCCCAATGATAATTGACGTTGCAAACCTTGTACAGGAATCGTAGTGAACTCAATACCCTCTTTAGGAACTAATGTAGCCTCTAAGCCTTCCTTAGTCCCTACATATAAAACCTTTGCATCAGGGTGTTGTTTCATGATTTCCTTATATATAGTTATTGCTGGATATATATGTCCACCAGTGCCACCACCAGAAATAATGATTCTTTTCATTAATGGTGTCCCCCTTCTTGCAACATCTGAACACAAGCTTTAAAGTCGTCACCGCGTTCTTCAAAACAGCTGTACCAATCATAGCTTGCACAAGCCGGAGATAGTAATACAATATCACCAGACTCAGCTAATTTATAACCTTGTTCTACAGCGTCTCTCATAGATACAGCGCGGTAAATAGGCTCTACACCAGCCTCTTTTGCAGCCTCTTCAAATCGATCTGCTGCTTCCCCCATGAAAATGACAGCTTTTGTATTTTCTTTAACAAGCTGCATAAACTCTTCTAAAGGCGTCATTTTATCATGACCACCAGCCAATAGAATAACTGGTTTACCAAAAGATTCCAACGCTTTAACTACAGAATCAACATTGGTCGCCTTAGAGTCATTATAGAACGTAATCCCATCGATTGTTTTAACCCGTTCCAACCGATGTTCTACACCATGGAATTCACTAATAATGCGATGGATTTCTACTACAGGTACTCCTAAGGCATACGTTAAAGCGATAACTGTTAAGATATTTTCAATATTATGACTACCTGGAATATGGATATCTTCATCGCCAATAACGGCTGTCGCTACGCCGTTCTCTACTACATAACACTGACCATTAGCATAATATGCACCATTCTCGACAGTTTGTTTTTGGCTAATTTGTAGGATGTGACTAGGCGCACGATGCTCCATATCAGCTACTACAGAATCATCAATGTTGAGAACTAAGAAATCGGATTTTAATTGATTTTCAAAGATACGTTCCTTAGCTGCAATATAGTTTTCCATCGTCTTATGACGCGCTAAGTGATCTGGCGTAATATTGAGCATAATAGCCCCAATAGGTCTAAAATGCTTAATTGTCTCTAATTGATAGCTAGATAGCTCGGCTACTAAAAAGCCACCTGCTGGCATCGAATAGGCCACTTCACTAAGAGAGTCGCCAATGTTCCCACCAACGCGAACTGGTTTTCCAGAACCTTCTAGTACTTTAGTTAATAAGGTTGTAGTCGTAGTCTTACCATTTGTACCTGTAACGGCTACGATAGGTGATTTAGATACTTCGTAAGCTAATTCTACTTCGCTAACTACATCAATACCGCGAGCTTGAGCAGCTTTTACAATGGGAATATCTAAAGAAATACCTGGAGAAATAACAATGCGATCCACGCCATCTAACAAGGATTCATCTTGACGACCTGTAATAATTTCTACCCCAGCAGAAACTAAACGTTCTTCCTCCTCTGTAGGCAACGTTACAGGCTTATAATCATTTAACACAACATGAGCACCCACTTGGGCTAATACCCAAGATGCGCCTATACCGCTGGCGCCAGCGCCAAGCACAAGTATATGTTTATCTCCGTATTCCATCTGTATCACCTAAATTATCAACAAAATAATGTATTCCTATCCTATAAGCATACCATTATTTACGTGTTCCGTTAAGTATTATCTTATAAAGTTATGGTCGCTAATACTACGCCAATAACGGCTAATACAGCACCAGCGAACCAGAAGCGGTTAACTACGGTTTGTTCTGCCCATCCAGACAATTCGAAATGATGATGGATAGGGCTCATTTTAAATACGCGTACACCGCGTGTCTTAAAGGAAATAACTTGGATAATAACAGATAACGCTTCCATAACAAAAATGCCACCGATCACAACAAGCAACAATTCTGTTTTAGTTAAAATAGCCATGGCTGCAAAGGCACCACCTAAAGCCAAAGAGCCTGTATCGCCCATGAATACTTTAGCAGGATTTACATTATATACCAAGAAGCCTAGGCATACAGCGGCTACAATAGCACCAAAGTAAGCAACGCTTTCAGCACCAATAGAGTTTGTCATAGATGCAGCCATAAGGCCAATAACGGAGAAGGCAATCGCCGCCACTGCGGACGTACCGCTTGCAAGACCATCGAGACCATCTGTAAGATTTACAGCATTTGTAGCACCTACGATAATTAAGAAGGCCAATACATAATAACCCCAACCTAATTGAAGTTGTACATCTGCTACGGGAATCCACAATGTGGTAGGAACAACCATAATTTCAGTAATGCAGTAACAGAATACAGCTGCCAAAATAAATTGGCCCAATAATTTTTGCTTAGCTGTCAAACCAAGATTACGTTTTTTAACGGCTTTTACAAAATCGTCGAAGAAACCTAATAGACAATGACCTAATGTTAGGAATAATAACATTCCTGTGCCTACATTCCAAGGTGCAAAAATAGCAACGCCAAGAACGAGAGCGATCATCATGAAAGCGCCACCCATTGTCGGTGTACCAGCTTTTGCTTGATGGCTTTCAGGACCTTCCTCACGAATACTTTGTTGTGCGTGCAAAGAACGCAACATAGGAATAGCGATTTTACCTAGCACGACTGTAATGATAAAGGTCACTACAAAGGCTAATAGAATATGATATATCATATGAATCCTCTACTTATTAATAAACAGATGACGGCTAGATATAACTAGCCGTTACCTTTTATTCTCGATCTTTTAATTCTTCAACAACGCGCTCCATTCGCAAACCACGGGAACCTTTTACAAGGATAACATCCCCTTTCTCACGAATATCGCTATAAGCATTGGCCATTTCTAAATGGCTATTACAACGGAATGTAGTTAACCCTGCTTTTTTTGCTTCTTTAGCTATAAAAGCAGCTGCATCACCGAAGGTGAATACTACACTATACCCCTCTTCAGCCAATAATTGACCGATTTCACGATGAGCTTCCTCAGAGAAATCACCAAGTTCAAGCATATCTCCAAGCATGGCAATCTTACGTTTTCCTTCTAATTGACCTAAAGCTTTAATTGCTTCAGCCATAGAGGAAGGATTTGCATTATATGCGTCATTTAAGATAACGATATCTTCAAATGGTACGATTTCTTGGCGCATAGGAGTGCCTGTGAATTCGCTTAAGCCTTTACGAATTGTATTGGATTTAATCCCCAGCACACGGCCTGCCACGATGGCCGCCAATGCATCATATACATTGTGTTCACCAATCATAGGCAAGAAAATATCGAAGACTTCGTCATAACATTTACAAGTAAACTTGATACCGTCTTTTTTATAGCGCAAATGACTGCCAATACATGTAGCATTCCGTTCGATACCATAGGTAATAGTCTTACCTTTAGCTAGGCTATCCATAGCCTTAACATATGGATCATCTTCATTGAGAATAGCCACACTATTTTCTGGCAAGCAACGAATTAACTCACCCTTTGCTTCTGCAATGGCTTCACGAGATCCTAATAGCTCGATATGACTTGTACCAACATTCGTAATAATACCCATAGTTGGTTCAGCTATTAATGCGAGTTCTTCAATTTGACCGAGGCCACGCATCCCCATTTCTACTACACAAGCTTCATGCTCTGCAGTTAAACGCAACAATGTTTTTGGCAAGCCAATTTCATTATTAAAGTTTTTCTCTGTTTTTAAAACGTTAAATTCTGTACCTAGTACAGCTGCCACCATTTCCTTTGTCGTAGTTTTACCAGAGGAACCAGTAATAGCTACTACAGGAATATCAAAACGGCGACGATGGTAACGTGCCAAATTTTGGTATGCTACCAAGGTATTTTCTACCTCAATACAAGCAATACCTTCTACGGCACGACCTTTTTCTACAATAGCACCTGTAGCACCCTTTTCAATGGCCGTATTGATAAAATCATGACCATCAAAGGTATCGCCTTTTAAGGCTACAAATAAAAATCCTGATTCAATAGTTCTTGTATCAGTAGACACATCTAAAAACTTAATATTGTCGGTATGTGCACTCGTCCCCGCAGTGGCTTCCACCACCTGAGACAATGTAAATTCTGCCATATTAGATCTCCTTGAGGGCTGCTCGCGCCTCTTCACGATCATCGAAATGAATCGTTTTATCCTTTAAGATTTGGTAATCCTCATGCCCCTTACCTGCAATCAGTACAATATCCCCAGGTTTTGCATTTTGTATTGCATGTTGAATCGCTTCCCGACGATCAACGATAACTTCATAATGAGAGCCTTCACGAAGGCCTTCTTTAACGCCTGCTTCCACATCTTTTACAATTTGTACAGGATCCTCTGTACGTGGATTATCAGATGTAACGTACACCACATCACCATATTGTGCAGCAATGCGGCCCATAATAGGACGTTTAGTAGCGTCTCGGTCACCACCACAGCCAAAGACTACGATAATACGATTTTCTTGAATAGCCTTTGCAGTTTGTAAAATATTCTCTAAACCATCAGGTGTATGTGCATAGTCTACAACAACCGCAAATGGTTGACCTTCTTCAATTAATTCAAAGCGACCAGGTACAGCACTAAATGTTTTTAATGCTTTATCGATATCTTCCATAGAGATACCTTCTAACAAACAAGCACCGATAGCTGCTAATGTGTTATACACATTAAATAGACCTGTCGTATTCATAGCCACCGTATAGTCACGACCATCATAAGATACAGTATAGCGGCTAGATTTAGGCGTCATATCAACATCATGAGCATTCAACGTGCCGTTTCCATCAATACTATAGGTAATGATAGGTGCTTTAGTTTTTTCAACAACCCGATGACCATAGGCATCATCGATATTGATAATAGCGCCCTTACCAGATTTGATTTGGTCAGGTTCACTTACTTGTTCAAATAATTTACATTTAGCTTCCAAATAGTTTTCAAAAGTTTTGTGGAAGTCTAAATGATCCTGCGTCAAGTTAGTAAATACTGCTGTATCATATTCAACACCAGATACGCGACCTAGTGCTAAAGCATGAGAAGAAACCTCCATTACACAATGTGTAACACCTTCCTCCACCATTTGATGAAGAATATGTTGCAAATCTACTACATCAGGTGTCGTATTATGAATTGGATACGATGTATCGCCAATCATAATATGAACAGTGCCAATAACACCTACTTTATGACCTTGAGCTTTTAAAATATGGCGAATCATATGGGTCGTTGTCGTTTTACCATTAGTACCAGTAACGCCAATCATGCGCATGGAATTTGCTGGATAGTCGAAGAAATATGGCACACAAGCCATCATAGCAGTGCGCGTATCTTCAACAGTGATAACACAAATATCACCACTAACTTCCACTGGTTTAGACACAAGTACAGCTACTGCACCTGCTTCAATAGCTTTATTTACATAGTTATGACCATCTACAGTAGCACCATCTAAAGCAATAAATAAACTACCGGCTTTAACAGCACGAGAGTCCGCTGTAATATCTAAAATTTCAACACCTGTATTACCTGTTACTTGCGGCGCTTGCAAGGTTTTCACTATATCTTGTAATTGTTTCATATACAATCTCCTTTACACGCAAAGGAAAGCAGCCCAATACGAGCTGCTTTGCCTGCTAGTCTATAATTTGCTGTTTCTCTTGCACATTACGTTCAGTAACAGCGCTTTTTGTGCTATAAACAAAAGAATCAGGCAAAACCATCCCTAGTTGTTCTTCTGCGATCTGTTGGATACGAACAGGAGACTTCAAGGAAGCTACCTCTACATCCAATGCATCGTTATCTTTTGTTAATTGTACTACAGCTTGCTGTGTTTTAACTACCTCGTAGCCTAATTTTGTGCTGTATGCATTCATAACCATCATGATAAGCAAAAATGCAACTAATGCAGCAATACCATATACCACTTGCCACATCATAGGGCTCAAATCAAGAGCCACATTTGCACTACGTTTTCTCCCTTGTGTAGCGACTAACACATCGCCTTTTACTTGGCCCACAACAGCCTTTCTCGCTAACATAAACACTAACCCCTTCCAATTCTACAACTTGACGGCTACGCGCAACTTCGCGCTTCTAGCCCTCGGATTAACCTCAATCTCCCCTGCACTTGGCTCTATAGCCTTATTCTTCGCCTTCACAACTGCTTTGTGGTTACATACACACATAGGCAATTCTGGAGGACATATACATGCTGTACTTAACTCTTTGAAAGTTTGTTTCGTAATTCGATCTTCCAAGGAGTGAAATGTGATAACCCCAATTTTCCCCTTTGGTTTCAACATAGATACAGCATCTACAAAACTATCATGCAAGATAGCTAATTCTCTATTTACTTCAATGCGAATGGCTTGGAACGTCCGTTTCGCCGGATGCGGCCCATCTTGACGCGCCTTCGCAGGTATTGCTTGCTTAATAATTCTAACTAACTCACCAGTAGTAGTAATTCGATTCTCTTGACGTGCATTAACGATAAATTCAACAATGCGCTTAGCCCATCGCTCTTCCCCATAATCGCGAATGATTTGTAGCAATTTTTCACTATCATATTCGTTAACAACCTCTTCTGCCGTGAGAGGTGCCTCTTTATCCATGCGCATATCGAGTGGTCCATCATTCATATATGAAAAACCACGCTCCGGGGTATCTAGTTGATAACTTGATACGCCAAGATCAAATATAAACCCATCTACTTCATAGATGCCCGCCGTTTGGAGGGCTTCTTTTAAGTTAGAAAAGTTTGTTGGTATTGTTAATACCTGACATTTTAAATCAGACAACCGCTGTCGAGCTACGCTCAATGCGTCTTCGTCTTGATCTAAACCTATTATCATGCCTTCTGGGTCAAGCATTTCGCCCACTGCGTGAGCATGACCTGCCCCACCAAGGGTACAGTCCACATAAATGCCTTTTGGATTAGTTACGACGGAGTCCACCGTTTCGCGTAAAAGTACGCTGGTATGATTAAATTCCATCATAGCCTCCTATAACATAATCCCTTCAAGCCCTTCGACTAATTCTTCCATGCTTTCAGCCACTTGATCATCATAGTAATCGTATTTTTCGCGGCTCCAAATTTCAACGTGATCCCCAGCACCGACAATAACAGCCTGTTTATCAAGGCTCGCATATTCACGTAGTGGTACAGGAATGAGGACACGACCTTGTTTATCATATTCAAGCTCAGCTGCACTACCGAAAACAAAACGTTTTAAGGCACGTACGCTAGCTTTAGTGGAGGATTGGGATTGTAAGGCATCAGAAATTTTCTTCCACGCCTCTTGGGTGTAAATAGCTAAGCAGTCATCTAAGCCTTTTGTGACAATGCACAAATCGCCTAGTTGTTCACGTATTTTGGCAGGTATAATCATCCGCCCTTTTGTATCAATGGTGTGATTATATTCTCCCATGAACATACGTATCACCGCCCTTTACTATTCCTTATCCACCACTATATGGTAAATTCTACCACAATTCCCCACCTTTAACAACAAATTTTCCATTTTTAACCCACTTTTTTATATTTTTCTTATTCAACCTCTATTTTTCTCCTTTTTTCTACAATACATATGTTCGACTATAAAGTTAAAACTAGCTATTAAAAACCACTATCTACCACAACAATTCCAAATTGACGTCTTAACAGAGGATAGTTAGATTAGTTCCTTAACGGATAACATCCTCACTATGTTTCATAATGGGAAAAATCACCACAAAAAAAGAAAACCGCGTAACATTTCTGTTACGCGGTTTCTATACCTGTGATAGATCAAAGAATTAATCTATCAATTGGGAGGCTAATTATTTAGTTGTTTTTACAGCTGCTTGTGGAGCTTGTTGTGGTTGTTGTGCAAGCACTTTATCAAGAAGATCACGGATTTCTTTATTTTGAGCTTGTAAATCAGCCACTTTATCCTCAAGAACTTTTACAGTTGCTGGGGATGCTTTAGGAGCTGTAGGAGCATTACCAATACCGATTGTTACACCAGCATTTGCCATTACGCTATGGTCACCACCATAAGCTGCGCCAGCATGAATTAACAAATCAGGATTTGCATAATGAGCTACACCCAATGCAGTAGATGTTTTACCTTTGTAAGTACCAACAGCTGCCATGATTTGAGCTTTTTGACCTTCATGGTATTCGATAGGTTTCAATGCTGCCAATGCTGCTGCAGAAGCACCAACTGCTTTCACATCGCGTTCTACACTGCTAATGCGGCGAGAGTTTTCTGCGATTTGTGCATCGTGTTGTACAAGTGTTGCATGATCTTGTAATGCAATGTTAGAAGCTTTCAAGCTGTAGTTTGCAGCCTCTGCCAATGTACCGATGTCTTGAGTATTTTTATTTACTTGCAAGCCTAATACATTAACTTTTTCATGGTTTTCTAATGCAAGAGCACCAACTGCTTTAGTTAACTTAGTATTTTCGCTTACTTGATCTGCTGTAGTAGCAATATCTTTAGTATTTTTATCTACTTGTAAGCCCATTACGTTAACTTTTTCCTTGTTTTCCATTGCCAATGTACCAACTGCTTTAGTCAATTTAACGTTTTCAGTTACACGATCATTTACAGCGGAAATGTCTTCTGTATTTTTGTTTACTTGTAAGCCCAATACATTAACTTTTTCGTTATTTTCCATTGCCAATGTGCCAACTGCTTTAGTTAATTTAACGTTTTCATCAACTTTAGTATTTACATTTGCAATTGCTGCTGCATTGTTAGAAATGTCTTCTGTATTTTTGTTTACTTGTAAGCCTAATACATTAACTTTTTCGTTGTTTTCTAATGCCAATGTACCTACTGCTTTAGTTAATTTTACATTTTCATCAACTTTAGCATTTACGTTTGCAATAGCTGCTGCATTGTTAGAAATGTTAGTTGCATTAACATTAACTTGTTCTTTCACTTTGCTTACATCAGCACCTACGTTTTGTAAGTTTTTAATTGCTTCAGTGTTTTTGCCAACTTGATCTTTCAAACCAGATACATCAGTTTTGATATTGTTGATTACAGTATTTTGATTATTTACTCTTACATCAATATCAGTCACTTTGTTGTCAATATTAGTTACTTTGTTATCAATGTTAGTAACTTTCGTATCAATGTTTGTAACTTTATTATCGATGTTTGTAACTTTCGCATCAACATTTGTTACTTTAGCATCAATATTAGTTACTTTATTATCGATGTTTGTAACTTTTGCATCAATATTCTTAACATCATTTTGAACATTAGTAATATTGTTGTTTACAATATTAAGTTGTTTATCAACTTTAGCACTAATATTGTTGATATTGTTATTTACAATATTGATTTTTTGATCAACTTTAGCATTGATGTTTGTGATTTCAGTTTTTACTACAGTCACATCAGCTTTAATATTGTTTACATTCTTTTCAACGTTAACAACATTAGCTTTAATGTTATTAATATTGGAAGTATTGTTTTGAATGTTTACAGTATTAGCTTGGATGTTGTTATTTTGAGCATTAATGTTTTGAGTAATATTTTCTACTTTTTGAGCTACATTAACGATTGTAGTATTACCTTTACCAACTTGACCTTTCAAGGACTCAATAGCTTGAGCATTAGCATCAACTTTACCACTTAAGTTGTTAATAGCAGTTGTATTAGATTCAATACGACCAGTATTAGCATTTACTTTAGCAGTTACATCAGTAATGTTAGCTGTGTTGCCAGCAACTTGTTTACTAATGTTTGCAATAGCTGTTGCATTGTTAGAAATATTAGTTGTGTTATTTGTAACTTGTTTACTTACATTAGCAATAGCTGCAGTGTTATTAGCAATATTAGTAGTGTTGTTAGTTACATCTGTGCGAATAGCTTTGATATCTGCAGTGTTAACATCTACTTTATTGCTGATGTTTGTCACATTAGCTTTAATGTCAGTAATAGCTTTGCTATTATCAACGATTGCTTTAGCGTTAGCATCAACTTTAACATTTACTTCATTAACTTTGCTGTTGATAGTTTTATTGATTTCTGTGTTGTTATTAGCAATCTTAGCATCAATATTTTGGTCAACTTTGTTAATGATTGTTGTGTTATTTTCGTTAATAGCTTTTGCAATGTTTTGGTTAATTACAGTGTTGTTATTAGTAATTGCAGTGTTGATATCGTTTCTAATTACTGTGTTGTTAGCTTCAATCTTAGCATTGATTGTATTTTCAACATTAGTAACTGTTGTACCAACTTGACCTTGTAATTTCTTAATAGCATCTTCATTAGCACTAATGCGTGTAGAATTATCTACAAGGTTGCCTTGTAAGTAGTCTAAACGTTGATCATGACGATCTACACGTGCAGTAAGGCCAGCCACATCACCTTTAACACCATCAATCTTAACATTTACATCACCAATCTTAGTATTGATTGTGTTGTTGATTTGTTTGTTATTTTCATTGATTTTTACATCGATGTTTTTATCAACTTTGTTAATGATTGTTGTGTTATTAGCAGTAATCTTAGCATCGATATTTTGATCTACTTTATTAAGAATTGTAGTGTTGTTAGCTTCAATCTTATTGTTAATAGTAGATTCGATGTTAGTAATTGTAGTACCAACTTTGCCGTTCAACTCAGCAATAGCTTTTGTATTCTTGTCGATAGCAGCTTTGTTATTGCCAATGAATGTACGGTTTTCGATAGCAATTGTACCGGCTACATTGATGTCTTTTTCATTTTGGTCAACACGTTTAGTAAGACCACCCAAGTCACCTTTAATGCCTTCAACTTTAACATTTACATTGTTGATTGTATTATTAATCGTTTTGTTGTTTTCAGCGATCTTAACATCTACAGATTTATCAACTTTGTTAATAATTGTTGTATTGTTTTCGTTGATTGCATTTTCAATGTTTTGGTTAATTACAGTGTTATTATTAGTAATTGCAGTGTTAATATCTTTTCTAATTACTGTGTTGTTAGCTTCAATCTTAGTATCGATATTTTTATTAATAACTACATTGTTTTCTGTAATTTTGTTATTAATAGTAGTTTCGATATTTTGAACTGTTTTACCAACTTGACCTTTCAATTCATCAATAGCTTTTTTGTTGTCGCCAATGAATTTACGGTTTTCAATAGCAATTGTACCAGCTACATTGATGTCTTTAGTATTTTGCTCAACTTTAGCAGTAAGATCTTTCAAGTCACCTTTAACACCGTCAACTTTAACGTTTACATTGTTGATCGCAGTTGTATTGTTAGCAATGTTAGTAGTGTTAGCATCTACTTTCACATTAGTTGCATCGATACGTTTGCTATTGTCTACGATAGCGTTTGCATTAGCATCAACTTTAACGTTTACATTGTTAATAGCTGTAGTGTTATTAGCAATGTTTGTAGTGTTGTTTGCGATGTTTGTAGAATTTTCAGTGATACGTTTGCTATTGTCAGCAATTGCTACTACATTAGCTTGAATGTTTGTAGCATTGTTAGCAATGTTAGTAGTATTATTTTCTACTTTACCATTGATATTAGTAATTTGATTTTTAATATCGTTGATTACTGTAGAAGATTTACCTACTTGACCTTTTAATTCATCAATAGCTTTTGCATTAACATTGATATTTGTAGTGTTATTTGCAATAGCAGCTTTGTTATCGCCAATGAATTTACGGTTTTCAATAGCAATTGTACCAGCTACGTTGATGTCTTTTTCGTTTTGTTCTACACGTTTGGTAAGACCAGCTACATCACCTTTAACACCATCAACTTTAACGTTCACACTGTTGATTGCAGTTGTATTGTTAGCAATATTAGTTGTGTTAGCATCTACTTTCACATTAGTTGCATCAATACGTTTGCTATTATCTACGATAGCTTTAGCATTAGCATCAACTTTAACATTTACGTTGTTAATCGCAGTTGTATTGTTAGCAATGTTAGTAGTGTTAGCATCTACTTTCACATTAGTTGCATCGATACGTTTGCTATTGTCTACGATAGCGTTAGCATTAGCATCAACTTTAACGTTTACGTTGTTAATTGCTGTAGTGTTTTTAGCAATATTAGTTGTGTTATTAGCAATATTAGTTGTGTTATTAGCGATGTTTGTAGTGTTGTTTTCTACTTTACCGTTGATATTAGTAATTTGTTTCTTAATATCGTTGATAACTGTAGAGGATTGACCTACTTGACCTTTTAACTCATCGATAGCTTTAGCATTGATGTTGATATTTTTAGTATTGTTTGCAATAGCAACTTTATTATCGCCAATGAATTGACGGTTTTCCATTGCAATTGTACCAACTACATTAATATCTTTTGCATTAGCTTTCACACCATCTTCAACTATAGAAATACGTGTGGAGTTATCTACAATATTACCTTGTAAGTAGTCTAAACGTTCATCATGACGATCTACACGACCTTTAAGGCCATCTAAATCACCTTTAACGCCATCAATCTTAACATTTACATCACCAATTTTTTTGTTGATTATATTGTTAATTTGTGTGTTATTTTCGTTGATTTTCACATCAATGTTTTTATCAACTTTGTTAATGATTGTTGTGTTGTTAGCATTAATCTTAGCATCAATATTGTTATCTACTTTATTGATAATAGTAGTATTGTTAGCTTCAATCTTAGTATCGATATTTTTATTAATAGTTACATTGTTTTCTGTAATTTTGTTATTAATTGTATTTTCGATATTTGTGATTTGGTTGCCAACATGACCTTTTAACTCATCAATAGCTTTTTTATTGTCGCCAATGAATTTACGGTTTTCAATAGCAATTGTGCCAGCTACATTGATGTCTTTTTCATTTTGAGCTACACGTTTAGTAAGACCATCTAAGTCGCCTTTAACACCATCAATTTTTACATTTACATTGTTGATATTATTATTGATTACTTTATTATTTTCAGTAATCTTAGCATCGATGTTTTGGTCTACTTTATTAATAATTGTTGTGTTATTATTATTGATTTTTTTATCAATATTTTGGTTAATAACAGTGTTGTTAGCTTCAATCTTAGTATCGATATTTTTGTTAATTACTGTATTATTTGCGTTGATTTTATTAGTAATTGTAGTTTCGATATTTGTGATTTGTGTGCCAACATGACCTTTTAATTCATCAATAGCTTTTTTATTGTCGCCGATGAATTTACGGTTTTCAATAGCAATTGTACCAGCTACATTGATATCTTGTTCTGCTTTATCTACACGCTTAGTAAGACCATCTAAGTCACCTTTAATACCTTCAACTTTAACGTTTACGTTGTTGATATTATTGTTGATTACTTTATTATTTTCAGTAATCTTCGCATCAATATTTTTATCTACTTTATTGATGATTGTAGTATTGTTAGCTTCAATTTTATTGTTGATTGTACTTTCAACATTTGTAATTTGAGTGCCAACATGACCTTTTAATTCATCGATAGCTTTTTGGTTAGCTTTTACACCATCTTCTACTATGGAGATACGTGTAGAGTTATCTGCAAGGTTATCTTGTAAGAAGTCTAAACGTTCATCATGGCGATCTACACGCGCTTTTAGACCATTCAAGTCACCTTTAACACCGTCAACTTTTACATTAACATTATTAATGGCAGTTACATTTGCTTCTACTTTGCTATTGATATTCGTGATATTGTTTTTAATATCTTTAATATCTACTTGAACATTACCGATATTTTGGCCAACTTTACCTTTCAAATCAGCAATATCTTTAGTGTTGATATTAACTTGGTTTTGAGTGTTGGATACATCAGTTTTGATAGTTTTGTTATCTTGTTCAAGCGCCTGCATGCGACCTTCATGATTGCTCAACGCTTCATTATGATAGTCGAATCGTTTCATCAAGTCAGTATGATTTTTATCAACTTTAGCATTCAATTCAGTGATTGCAGTCGCATTTTTGTTGATATTTGTAGTGTTATTAGTGATGTTAGTTGTATTAGCATCAACTTTTGCACTTACATTATTTACATTGTTAGTAATTTTTGTAATATCTGCTTTTACTACATTGATCTTAGCATCTACATCGTTATTGACTTGATTAATGATTTTTGTGTTGTTTTCAGTAATTTTATTGTCAATTGTTGTGTTGATGTTAGTGATCGTTGTACCAACTTTACCTTTCAAGTCTTCGATGGCTTTTTTATTTTCACCGATAGCTTTTTTGTTATCAATGATACCTTTGCGGTTTTCCATCGCAATAGTATTGTTGAAAGTAATGTTGTTAGTGTTTTCTTCAACTTTAGCAGTCAAATCAGTAATAGCTTTGCTATTATTGTTAACATTAACAGTTAAATTATTGATAGCTTGTTTGTTGTCGTTAACTTTAATATCAACGTTGTTAATGCTATTGTTCAACTCAGTCTTAACATTAGTAATATTGTTGTTTAACTCAGTTTTCACATTGTTGATATTTGTTTTAATATCAGCAATTTTAACATCTACATCTTTGTTAACATTATTGATAATAGTTGTATTGTTATTTTCAATCGTCTTATTAACTTGGTTCAAAATTGTAGTGTTATTATTTTGAATTTCAGTATTAATGTTTTGATTTACTTGGTTAATAATATTAGTATTATTAGCTTCGATGTGTTTTTTAACACTTGCATCGATATTAGTGTTTACATTATTAACAACAGTATTGGTAATATTAGTAACTTGTTTATTGATTCTTGTATCAATGTTGTTGTTAATTTCAGTAAATCTAGCGTCGATATTATTGTTAATATTAGTAATATCTTGTTGAATATTAGTAATTTGAGTGCCAACTTTACCTTTTAGGCCTTCGATATCTTTACTATTTTTATCAACTTTAGCATTGATATTAGTAATATCATTTTTAATGCCTGTAATGTCAGTTTTAACATTACCAACTTGCTTATTAATATTCGTAATATTAGTAGTATTATTTTCTACTTTTTGGTTAAGAATATTAATATTGGCTGTGTTTTTCTTAACATTTTCAACATCAGTAGTTATAACTTTATAGTAGTTATTAACAATCGTAACTCCATTAGAACCACCTTTTTTAGGTTCTTGTTGTTGCTGTTGTTGTGGCACTTGTTGTTGCCATTGTTGTTGCTGTTGTTGCGGCACTTGTTGTTGCTGTTGTTGCGGCACTTGTGGATGTGGACGTCTTTGTTGCTGCTGTTGTTGTTGCTGCGGTACTTGTTGCTGCCATTGTTGCTGTTGTTGCTGCTGTGGCACTTGTTGTTGCCATTGCTGCTGTTGTTGTTGCTGTTGTTGTTGCTGTTGTTGTTGCTGTTGTTGCTGCTGTTGCTGATTTTGTGCTTGTGGATCAATTGGATGTTGATATTGGTTATGACCCCAAGCATTTTGCTCAGGTGTTACCCATCTTTGGCTACCAATAAGATCAGCTCTAGCCCAATCCTCAGGGCTGGATGCATTAGCAACACCTCCAGAAAAGCTAGCCGCCAAAATAACCGCTGCTACAATTGTAGTAGCAGATTTTTGATGTGACTTAGCCAATTCAGACGTTACTACGTAAGCGTGCTTAGTTGCACTCCAAACAACTTTGAATACCTTATTCATATAAGTTCCCTCCCAACATTTGTGGCTCTCACCCCACAATGAAGAAATAAATCAAATATTGCACTCTTTTCACTAAATATTCACAATATTTAACATAATATTACCATATAATATTTTAAACTTCCATAAAAAAATTAATAAGTTAAACTTATACTTCATTTTTTACTCATCATAAAACCAATTAAAATATAGATATATTCTGTAACTTAATAATAAGTGTGTCGTATAAAATGAAATTTTAAATTTTAAACTAAATTTAGTTTTATAGTTTTCATTTTATTCCTAAGTATTCAAAACATGAAAAAAACCTCATCAATGTATCTCTTATACATTGATGAGGTCTTTTTTACTCTATATAGTTTTATCTATAATATTAGAATTTAGATTCGATAGCACCTTGAAGGTCGCCTTTTGGCAAGAAACCAATTTTGCGATCTACAACTTCACCATCTTTCAAGATAACGAATGTAGGCAATACTTCTACTTGCATATTACGTGCTAATTCTGGTTCTTCATCAGCATTTACTTTTACAAAGTTAGCTTTACCTTCAAGCTCACCTGCGATTTCTTCGATGATTGGCATCATACGTACGCAATAACCGCACCATGGAGCCCAGAAATCAATAACAGTAACGCCACCTTGATTTACTAAATCTTGATATTCAGCAGTTTTTAATTCTTTTAATTCGCTCATTGTACCCTCCTACGGTAATTGAACTAATACACAATCTT
>OGGO01000591.1_pt1 | contig 32347 bp, 25 predicted proteins | sample 1571231 | NCBI WGS metagenome assembly OGGO01 (sample SAMEA2582036, study PRJEB24529) | metagenome | biome: Human gut stool | place: China | collected 2011 | reverse complement strand
GAGTTCCCTCAAAGTGATCTACTATTCCGAACAGTTATTTAGTACTATAAGAAAGTTCTTAAGGTCATCGTCAGTCTCATTCCTCTCATTTCTCTCAGAAAATGAGAAAAATTAACACTTACGAGTTTTTTATATCCCGCGCGGCCGCCGACGCGCCCCGTCGTTCAGGAAATAAAGGCCAGTCCCTTACCAAAGATTGCGCGAACGGGCAGGTGGATCCCCTGCTGGCGTGCCTTGTGACGCAGGCGGCTAACCACCACGTCGATCCGGTGCAGGTCAGGCTCGCTTTCATGGGAAAACAGGCAGGCATGGAGATCCAGTTTGCTGCACACTTCGTTGCGATTGCGCATCAGGAGCTCCACCAGGCGATATTCCTGCTGGGTTAACTCCAGCGTCCGGGCGTCGGGTGAAATCAGTTTATCCTCTTGCAGACGCCAGCTGCCGGGGGAGACGGCCGGCGGCGTGCCGATCGCCTCCGCAGGCGGAGCCGCCGGACGGTCCTGGCGCAGGCGCGCGCCGAGGGCGGTGAGGGTCTCGGCAAGATGGGCGAAGTTTACCGGTTTGATCAGATAGGCATCGGCCCCAAGGCTCAGCGCCTGTAGTTTATCCTGCTGCTGGCCGCGGGCGCTGACCACCACCAGACCGTAGTGCCCCAGCTCATGCAGATAGTTCAGTACGCTGAAGCCATCCTCGCCGGGCAGGCCGATATCAACCAGCACGATATCCACCGGATGGCTGTGCAGTTGCCGCCAGAAGGCTTCGGCGCTACGCGTCCCCCACACCTCGAAGCCGCGATAGCCCAGCCAGGCCAGCAGTTCATCCAGCAGATCGGCGTTATCTTCAATTATCGCCAGCCGTAAAGCCATACGTCGTTCTCCTCTTAAGCAACCGTGGGGAGGGTGAGAATAAAGGTGCAGCCGTCCGGGCCATGCTCGGCCAGCCACAGTTTGCCATCATGAGCCTGCACTATCTGACGCGCAACATACAGTCCGAGACCGGTGCCGCCTGGCACCGGCGATGTGTGCTCGCCGCGGCGGTAGCGCTCAAAGATCAGTTCCGCCTGTCCGGCGGGGAGTCCCGGGCCGTGGTCGCGAATGCGTAGCTCCGTTTGCCCGGCATCGGAATGAATATCGATGGCGATTTCACCGGGGGGCGAATACTTGACGGCGTTATCCAGCAGATTAGCGATGGCGATGCACAGCAGGCCGGCATCGGCCTGCAGCTGCGGGCTTTCCACCGCGCCGTGCTGGCGGATGTTCAGGTAGTGATCATGGGAGATGGCCACCACCGAGGCGGCCATGTTGATCACCGTCAGCAGGGCGGTCTGCTGGCGCTCGACGTGCAGATCGTGGGAGGCGAGCCGGGCGTCGGCAAGGCAGTTATCGGTGAGCTGCACCAGGCGGGTGGCGGCGCGGCCGATGCGATCGAAGCGCGCCTCCTGGCTGGTCGAGGCCGCCGAGAGGCGAAGATTCTCCAGCGCCGCCTGGATCACCGCCAGCGGGGTGCGAAATTCGTGCGCCACCATGCCCATAAACTGCCGCTGGTGGAAGCTGGCTTCACGCTCAATCTGCAGTTCGCGCGCCAGGCGCTGCTTCTGCTCCAGCTGGCGGTTTTCAGCACGCACCCGCAGGATGGCAATGATCAGCACCGTAATGATGTGGACGATCAGCGCGTACTGCCAGAGGGAATAGATCGCCATATGGAACGGGATAATCCCATGGATCGACAACTGCACCAGCACCGCGGCGACGACATAGAACGGCGGCAGCAGACCCAGCAGCAGGGTGGTACGGTCGATAGCTTTTTTGCGCCACAGCCACCAGGAGGTGAACAGCAGCACCGGGGTGATAATGATGAATACTACCCCTTCAATCTGCATCGCGAAGCCGTAAAACCCGAGCGGAATACTGACCTGCAGCACCAGGTTGAGTATCACGGCGGCGATCAGCAGCTGATGAAGTCGCGGCATATTCTTCTTCAGATCAAAAATCTCGCTGTGCAGCCAGAGGGCGGTGGCATAGCTGAACAGCGAGAGGCTACTGATCATAAAATCCTGGAAGGGCAGCGCGGCGTGGCCGAAGAACCACTCCGGGAAGCCGTGCAGAGCGGCCACCAGCGGATAATTGAGCGAGAAAAGACAGATCCCCCATAGCAGACGCCGGCGCAGGGCCAGCGCCAGCCACAGCGCCACGCCGCTGGCGACGGCGGCCAGACCGAAGTAGAAGCTCCAGAAAGCGGTGTCGGCGGTCGCTCGCTGCACAAATTCCTGCGGCGAAGAGAGCGAGGCCAGCAGGATCAGAGTGCTGGTGCTCTGCAGGCGAAAGACTACCTCATAGCCGGCGGCGGTCGGCGGCGGGGGGAGGATCAGCACGCTTTTCCGGTAGTGCAGATCGCTCTCGCGGGCGACGTCGCGGTCGCCAAAGGTGCGCTGTGCCCAGGGGGCATCGCTGCCCAGAGGCCGATAGTAAATAGTCAGATGGTCGACAAAAGAGGGGCCCAGCTGCATCCAGCGCGGCTCCCCGGCAAACCACGTGCCCGGCAGCTCGCTGCGCAGCCACCAGGTTTTTCGCGAATAACCAAAGGAGGGGATCTGCCGGGTGGTGGCGAGCTGGTCTGCGGGCAGGGCGGCAAAACGATCGAGGGTCATCTGGCCGCTGTCGTCGGCGTACCACTGAACCGGAATATCAATCCCCACCTGGCGCGTCGCCGCCTGAGCCTGCGGGGCGACCAGCAGCAAGAATAATCCACAGCTGAGCAGCCAGCCTGCCAGGAACTGCGGCCGGCAACGCCGGACCGCTGCGAAGATCGCAGACACCCTTTTCAATCACGCCCCCTTGCGGCATGCCAACGATACAGACCGCAGACATCTGGCTACGGTATGGATAATACGCCCCCGGAAGCGGGGGAGAGTGGACAGGCCTGTCCGGACGAACAGGCCATTTTGCGTGGGAGACCAGGAATATTCCAGCGTAATCTGCAGCGCCAGGATCAGGACAGACCTGCTGCGCGGCAGCGCCGGGCGAGGGCTAGCGGAAAACCACTTGCGCCCAGCGGGCCAGCCCGGCGGTCACCGAGCCAAAATCATCGCCGCCGGCCAGCGGAATACCCGGCAGCTGAGCGGCCAGCGCCTTTTTGATCAGCGGCGAACGGGCGCTGCCGCCGGTAAGATAGATCACGTCCGGGGTGGTCTGGCTGCTGTCGAGCGCGAGCTGCACCTGTTCCATAATGCGGGTCAGGGGCTGATCCAGCGCGGCTTCGAGACCCTGCTGGGCGATGGCGGTGGCCAGATCGTCCTGAATAAACGGCAGCGCGGTTTCGACGCTGGCGGCGCTGGAGAGGGCGATTTTGCTCTCTTCGGCGCTGCGCACCAGACGATAGCTGAGACGCTGGCGCCAGACCTTCAGCAGCAGAGCCACCTTGTCGGCATCCCGGGCGCTGCGCAGCAGATCGTTCAGCAGGCGGCCGTTGGCGGTGCTGTAGAAATCGCTCTGCGCCGGCACGTCGTTGATCGCCACCGCGTTCCACCACGGGAGGATCGGCAGCGCGGTGCCTTTCTCCGTTTCGCCGCCCATGCCGAGAAGGGGCATCAGGCATTTGAAGGCCAGGGCAATGTCGAGATCGTTACCGCCGATGCGGCAGCCGCTGTGGCCGAGCAGGCTCTGCTGTCGGTCGGCGCGCTCCCGCCACTGCGGGCCCATCAGCAGCAGGGAGCAGTCGGTGGTTCCGCCGCCGATATCGACGACCAGCACCCGCTTTTCTTCACTGAGGGTCGCTTCGAAATCGAGCCCGGCGGCCACCGGTTCAAACTGAAAGACCACATCGCGGAAACCGGCGCGGTGGGCGGCCCGCTCAAGGATCCCCTGCGCCTGGGCGTTAGCCTCATCACCGCCGAGGCCCTGGAAGTTAATCGGCCGGCCAATCACCGCCTGGTCGATCTGCTCGGGCAGTTGGCTTTCGGCCTGCAACTTAATATGCAGCATCATGGCGCAGACCAGGTCTTCAAACAGGGCCACCTGCTGCGGCTTCAGCCCGCTGGCGCCGAGGAAGGATTTGGGCGATTTAACGAAGTAGACCTCTTGCGGATCTTCAACATACTGCTGCAGCGAGGCGAGACCGAACTGCACGCTGTTGCGCAGCACCTCGATGTCTTCGTCGCGGTTGGCGGCGATGGCCCGACGCAGCAGCGCCTGGTTTTCGTCGCTGTGGGTGGGGACATCATGATGGCGATAGAGCCACTCGCTGACCGCTTCGCGCGTCGGCGCGCAGAGCATGGAGGGCAACAGGGCGCTGCCGTTTTCCAGCGTTAACAGCTGGGGGGTATTTTCCCGCATCACGGCCACCGAACAGTTGGCGGTGCCGTAGTCAAAACCAATAAACATCGTCTGCAAAATCCCCATGCCGGTGAAGAAGGGGGGCGACTTTAGCGGATCGTCGCCATGCCGACAACCGGAATTTAAAAGCAAGGCGCTGATGGTCAAGGGCGACTATCATTGAAACGCTATATAAAGGAGAGCTTATGGTGCTGTTACCCTGGACCCCGCCCTATGACTGGGCGTGGATGGTTGGTTTTCTGCAGGCGCGCGCGGTTGCCGGCGTCGAGCGTTTTCACGATGGGGGCTACAGCCGCAGCTTTGGCGTGGAAGGCCACCGCGGGCTGATTCATCTGACGCCGGACGAAGAGGCGCAGGGCCTGCGGGTGACCCTCTCCCCGGGACTGCAGCCGGTAGCGGAGATCTGCTATGCGCGAATTGGCCAGCTGTTTGATTTAGCCTGCGACCCGCGGCAGGTCGCTCGCACGCTGGGCGATCTGGCGCAGGCGCGGCCGGGGCTGCGCCTGCCGGGGGCGCTGGATGCCTTCGAGCAGGCGGTGCGCGCGGTGCTGGGCCAGCTGGTGAGCGTGGCGATGGCCGCCCGGCTCACCGCCAAAGTGGCGGCTGGCTGGGGCGAACCGCTGGCGGAGGCGCCCGGCTCTGTTTTGTTCCCGACGCCAGAGGCCCTGTCCCGGGCCGATCCGCAGGCGCTGAAGGCGCTGGGGATGCCGCTGCGACGCGCGGAGGCGCAGATCCACCTCGCCCGGGCGGCGCTCAGCGGCGAGCTGCCCCTGACGGCGCCGGCGGATATTGACGCCGGGCTGCGTCAACTGCAGACCCTGCCCGGGATTGGCCGCTGGACGGCAAACTACTTTGCCCTGCGCGGCTGGCAGGCGAAAGATATCTTTTTGCCGGATGATTACCTGATTAAACAGCGCTTTCCGGGAATGACCCCGGCCGCCATCGCCCGCTATGCCCGCCGCTGGCAGCCGATGCGATCCTACGCGCTGTTGCATATCTGGTATACCGATGACTGGGCGCCGGCGGCGGAATAGCCGCCCGGGGCGCATACCACTGGTATCGGGACGCTGAAATCCCTATAATTGCCGCGTTTGGCGGTCCGCCGCCACCCTCCATCTCTATCCAGGTTAATCAGGTCGCAAAAATTTATGACTGATATGTCCCATCAGTGCGTCATTGTAGGCATCGCCGGCGCATCGGCTTCTGGCAAAAGTCTTATCGCCAGTACTCTCTATCGCGAATTGCGTGAACAAGTTGGCGACGAACATATTGGCGTCATTCCGGAAGACAGCTATTACAAAGATCAAAGCCATCTGTCGATGGAAGAGCGCGTCAAAACCAACTATGACCACCCGAGCTCAATGGACCACAGTCTGTTGTTCCAGCATTTGCAGATGCTGAAAAGCGGCCAGCCGATTGAACTGCCGGTCTATAGCTACGTCGAGCATACCCGCACGCCGAACACCATTCACGTCGAGCCGAAGAAGGTGATTATCCTTGAAGGGATCCTGCTGCTGACCGATGCGCGCCTGCGTAACGAGCTCAACTTCTCTATTTTCGTCGACACCCCGCTCGATATTTGCCTGATGCGCCGTATTAAGCGCGACGTTAACGAGCGCGGCCGCTCCATGGACTCGGTGATGGCCCAGTATCAGAAAACCGTGCGCCCGATGTTCCTGCAGTTTATTGAACCGTCGAAGCAGTATGCCGACATCATCGTGCCGCGCGGCGGCAAAAACCGCATCGCTATTGATATTCTGAAGGCCAAAATCAGTCAGTTCTTTGAATAACCTGGCCGAATTGTGTAACGTGCAAAGAGTAGCCCTGTTGCCCTCTCCGCCGCGAAGCGTGCGGGAAGCAGCCTTATAAGGAGAAAGCCCATGCGTCTGTGTGACCGAGATATCGAAGCCTGGTTGGATGAAGGGCGACTCGCCATCAATCCGCGTCCGCCCGTTGAGCGTATTAATGGCGCGACGGTTGATGTACGGCTGGGTAATAAATTTCGCACCTTCCGTGGCCACACGGCGCCGTTTATCGATTTAAGCGGCCCGAAGGCCGAGGTCAGCGCCGCGCTGGACCGGGTGATGAGCGAAGAGATCGTCCTGCCGGAAGGGGAGGCCTTTTTCCTGCATCCGGGCGAACTGGCGCTGGCGGTGACCTACGAGTCTGTCACCCTGCCTGCCGACCTGGTAGGCTGGCTGGACGGACGCTCCTCGCTGGCGCGCCTGGGGCTGATGGTGCACGTTACCGCGCACCGTATCGATCCAGGCTGGTCCGGCTGCATCGTGCTTGAGTTCTACAACTCCGGCAAGCTGCCGCTGGCGCTGCGCCCGGGGATGCCCATCGGCGCGCTGAGCTTTGAACCGTTATCGGGCCCGGCGGCCCGGCCGTATAACCGCCGTGAAGACGCCAAATATCGCGACCAGCAGGGTGCGGTGGCGAGCCGAATCGACAAGGATTGATAACGTCAACGGGGTGTTGCTGAGGGTGCCATGAGACGAATACTGACAACGCTGATGATCCTGCTGGCGGTCATTGTCGCCGGGCTTACCTCGTTGGTATTGCTGGTCAATCCCAACGATTTTCGCGCCTATATGGTGCATGAGGTGGCAGAGCGCAGCGGTTATCAGCTTGACCTTGATGGCCCGCTGCGCTGGCACGTCTGGCCGCAGCTCAGCATTCTCAGCGGACGGATGACGCTGACCGCCCGAGGCGCCGAAGAGCCGGTGATCCGCGCCGACAATATGCGCCTCGACGTGGCGCTGCTACCGCTGCTCTCGCATCAGCTGCAGGTGAAGCAGGTGATGCTCAAGGGCGCGGTGATCCAGCTGACCCCGAAAACCGAGGCGGTTCGCGACAGCTCAGCGCCGGTGGTGCCGCATGACAACACCCTGCCGCTGGCCCCGGAGGATCGAGGATGGTCCTACGATGTCCGTCAGCTGCAGGTGGCCGACAGCGTGCTCTTCTTCCAGCACGAGAACGGCGAGCAGGTGACCGTGCGCGATATCCGTCTGCAGATGGAGCAGGATGAGAATCACCGGGCCACCGTGGATTTCTCCGGCCGGGTGAACCGCGACCAGCGCGACCTGGCGCTGAACTTCTCCGCCACCGTGCAGGGCGGCGATTATCCGCACTCCTTAAAAGCCGACTTTACCCAGCTTAGCTGGCAGCTGCGCGGCGCCGAGCTCCCACCGGACGGCATTAATGGTCAGGGAAGTCTGCAGGCCAGCTGGCAGGAAGATGACAAGACCCTGCGTTTTGACAACCTGAATCTGATGGCTAACCGCAGCACCGTTACCGGCAGCGGCAGCGTGGTGCTGGGGGATCGCCCGGACTGGTCGCTGGATTTGCACGCCACCACTCTCAATCTCGATAGTCTGCTGGCGCAAAGGTCGCCGGCGACGGACAGTAGCGCCAGTCAGCAGGGCCAGAGTCAGACGCGACCGCTGCGCCCGGTGATCGCCGACAGCGATGAGCGCGAAGATTACCAGAGCCTGCGCGGCTTCAACGGCCGAATGGCCCTGAGCGCCGACCAGCTGCAGTGGCGCGGTCTGAACTTTACCCAGGTGCAGAGCGAAATCAGCAACCAGCAGGGGCTGCTGACGGTCAGCAAAATGCAGGGCAATCTTGATGGCGGGCAGCTCTCTCTCCCTGGCACCCTGGATGCCCGCGGCGACACGCCGCTGGCGACGTTCCAGCCGGCGCTGCAGAATGTGGAGATCGGTTCGCTGATCAAGGCCTTTAACTATTCCTTAAACCTGACCGGCAAGCTGTCGCTGAGCGGCGAATTTTCCGGAACGCGCATTGACGCCGATGATTTCCGTCGCCACTGGCAGGGACAGGCTCAGCTCCAGATGGCCGATACCCGCACCGAAGGGCTGAACTTCCAGCAGCTGGTGCAGCAGGCCGTGGAGCGCAGCACCAACGTGCGGGCGCAGGAAAATTACGACAATGCCACCCGCCTGGATTCCGTGAGCAGCCGGCTGACGCTGGATAACGGGCTGGTGACGCTGAACCGCCTGCAGGGGCAGTCCGACGTGATGGCGATGACCGGCGAAGGACGGCTCGATCTGCAGAAAGAGAACTGCGATATGCGCTTCAACGTGCGCGTGCTCGGCGGCTGGAAAGGGGAGGGCAAGCTTATCGACCGCCTGAAACAGACCGCTATCCCGCTGCGCATCTACGGCGAGTGGCAGTCGCTGAGCTACAGTCTGCAGGTCGACCAGATCCTGCGCAAACAGCTGCAGGATGAAGCGAAGCAGCGCCTCAACGACTGGGTTGAGCGTAATAAAGGCAGCAAAGACGGCAACGATGCCAAAAAGCTGCTCGATAAGCTGTAATTCCCACCCCCGCGGCCCGGAAGTTTCCGGGCTGTGTTTATCGTCAAAGCTTAATGTCACAATGATGCCGGGTGGCGGCTGCGTCTGACCCGGCCTGGGATGTACGCAATATCATTCGTTAGCGTCGCCACTTAATGTAGGCCTGATAAGCGAAGCGCCATCAGGCAGTGTGGCAGCTACGCCTGACCCGGTCTGGATTATACGGTGGGTGTCATACCCCGATTAGTTCGCCATCCCGTAGGCCTGATAAGCGCAGCGCCATCGGGCATTAAACAGGATACCTGGCTATCAATTTTACGGCCCGGGATACCCCGGGCCGTTTTATGCCTGACGATTACACCTCATAATCCAGCTCATCCTGCTTTACCGGCGGGACGATCTGCACCTTCTGTACCCGATGGCTGTCGACCTGCAGCGTGCGCAGCGTATAACCGTCAATCTCAATGGTTTCCCCCACCTGCGGCACATGCTGCAAATACTCCATCAGCAGACCGGCGACGGTGTGGTACTCCCGTTTATCATCCAGCGGCAGCGGAACGTACTGCACCAGGTCCTCCAGCGGCATATGGCCATTGACCGTCCATGAACCGTCCTGATGATGCTGAATATCGTGCCGGGCATCGAGCTCCTCCACCTCATTGGGCAGATTGCCGGCGATGGTCTCCATCACGTCGCTGAGGGTCACAATCCCCTCGACGGAACCAAACTCATCGACCACAAAGGCAAAATGGGTGCGGGCCTGGCGGAACTGCTCGAGCGCCGAGAGGAGCGGCAGCCCCTCCGGGAAGACCAGCGGTTGACGCACCAGCGCCTGCAGATCCAGCGGCTCCTGACGCAGGGACTGCTGGAGCAGGTCAATAACATGCACCACCCCCAGCAGATCTTCATTATCTTTCCCGCCGGTGACCACCAGACGGGTATGCTGATTTTTCTCCACCAGGCTGCGGATCTCTTCCTCCGGCGCGCTAAGGTTGATGCGCTCGATATCATGGCGCGACGTCATAATACTGCTGACGCTGCGCTGATTAAGGTTCAGCACCCGCTCAATCATCAGTCGTTCCTGCGGATTAAACAGTGGATGTTGATCCTGATCGGCGACCAGCGACGCCGTGTCAGCATCCAGTTCAGCTTTTTCTTTCTGCCCGCTCAGCAAATTCATCACCGCTTCGGTAGTGCGCTGACGCAGCGTCATATTGGCGGAGAGGAAGCGACGGCGGTTAAACTGCGCCAGCTGGTTAAGGGCTTCAATCATGACCGAGAAGCCAATGGCCGCATATAGATAGCCTTTCGGAATAATAAAGCTGAAGCCTTCAGCAATCAGACTGAAGCCGATCATCAGCAGGAAGCTCAGACAGAGGATCACGATGGTCGGGTGGCTGTTAACGAAGCGCGTCAGCGCCTTGCTGGCCATCAGCATCAGGCTGATGGCGATAACCACCGCGGCCATCATCACCGCCAGGTGATCAACCATGCCGACGGCGGTGATCACCGAGTCGAGCGAGAAGATGGCGTCGAGCACCACGATCTGCGCCACGACGGCCCAGAATTTCGCCCCTTTGCGCTGGGTGGGGTTATCGCTGTCTTTCCCCTCCAGCCGCTCATTAAGCTCGACGGTCGCTTTAAACAGCAGAAACAGGCCGCCAAACAGCATAATTAAATCGCGGGCGCTAAAGCTGAAGTCGTGAAAAACAATCAGCGGTTTGGTCAGGGTGACCAGCCAGGAGATAGAGGCCAGCAGCAGAAGACGCATGACCATCGCCAGCATCAGGCCAGTGATCCGCGCGCGGTCGCGCTGGGCGGGAGGGAGTTTCTCGGCGAGGATAGCGATAAAGACCAGGTTATCGATACCCAACACCAGTTCGATAACCACCAGCGTGACGAGACCTGCCCAGATTGACGGATCGGCAATCCATTCCATATGTATTAAAACCTGTACGACTGCGGTATGTGTTACCACGATCATGGATAAGATGAGTCTAAAATGCAATAACGACGCGGATATCGCCCTGCCGTGGGAGGATATATTTCCAGCGGATTAAGCGAACCGATAAGAATTATGTTCCGGAAAAGAACAGTGAAAAAATAACACCATGGCGGCGACCATGGAATAAGCTTGCTGATATCAGAACTTTTTCCGCTGCGTTTCAGCGAGGGCGGCAAAAGGGCTTCCTCCCGCGGTTCGTCACGGCGAGCGCGGATGCGCAGAGCAGAAGCGAAGCGCGAAGCCCGCTCACAAAACCAGCATAATTCATATTATGAAGTGAGTGCAGAATAGGGCGGATCGCAGTTCACCGCCGCGGATTCAGGCTAATATATCGTCATATCCGGCTGTTTATGCTGAAATATATTGCCTGGCGAAATTTATTATCTCTATCTATTCTTTTCGGGCATACGCGCGGCGCGGCGGGGCCGGCGGCCAACAGACCACGATAGACGGGCCTCTCAGCCACATCGCGCGGCGCAAAGGAACGAGCCGCTGAATAACCTGAACGAAAATAAGATTATTCTCACTTCTTACTGTTGGTAAAAGGGAGTTGTGTGTATTCTTTTACGTGACAGTGAATTTAAGAATTTGGCGGGCAGATGCCCGGGCAGTATCCGTGTATTATCAGTTCCAATGGATTTGTGACATGTACAATTTTGCAAAACCGCGTGTTTTGCAACCAAACAGGTGAAGATGAATATGGCGAATTTGAAAGCGGTTATTCCGGTCGCAGGACTAGGCATGCATATGCTGCCGGCCACAAAGGCAATTCCAAAGGAGATGCTGCCGATCGTTGATAAGCCAATGATTCAGTACATCGTTGACGAAATCGTCGCCGCCGGGATCAAAGAGATTGTTCTGGTGACGCACTCCTCGAAGAACGCGGTGGAAAACCACTTCGACACCTCCTACGAGCTGGAAGCCCTGCTGGAACAGCGCGTGAAGCGCCAGCTGCTGGCGGAAGTGCAGGCCATTTGCCCGCCGGGCGTGACCATCATGAACGTGCGTCAGGCGCAGCCGCTGGGCCTGGGCCACTCCATCCTCTGCGCCCGCCCGGTAGTCGGCGACAACCCGTTTGTGGTGGTCCTGCCGGATATCATCCTTGACGGCGGCACCGCTGACCCGCTGCGCTATAACCTCGCCGCTATGATCGCCCGCTTTAACGAGACCGGTCGCAGCCAGGTGCTGGCGAAACGTATGCCGGGCGATCTCTCCGAATACTCCGTCATCCAGACCAAAGAGCCGATGGTGGCTGAAGGCCAGGTGGCGCGTATCGTCGAGTTTATTGAAAAACCGGACGAACCGCAGACCCTGGACTCCGATCTGATGGCGGTGGGGCGCTACGTGCTGTCGGCGGATATCTGGGCCGAACTGGAACGTACCGAGCCGGGCGCATGGGGCCGTATCCAACTGACCGACGCCATTGCCGAACTGGCGAAGAAGCAGTCCGTCGACGCGATGCTGATGACCGGCGAAAGCTACGACTGCGGGAAGAAAATGGGCTACATGCAGGCCTTCGTCACCTACGGGATGCGTAACCTGAAAGAAGGCGCCAAATTCCGCGAAAGCATTAAAAAACTGCTGGCCTGAGCGCCAGCCTGAAACCGAGCGGCAAGGCTGAAGCATTCGTCCTGCCGCTCATAACGTTATGCAGAAATTATTCATAACGCGAATGTTATAACGATTGTAAAGAAACGTATGGCTTCGGAGACTTCTGGTAGTTTGTCTCTGGCCTCTGTGGTGCAATGGTCGGAGTAGCGGCAATAATGCTTTATGAATAGTCACTTAGTGCGACAATTCCTAAAGCGCAGGAAAAGCGGTCAACGACAGCCAAAAATAAAACTTGACTGCGATCATGTTTCCGCTTTAAACATCTCACTTGCATGCATAAAAATGTGAAATGAATTGGCATGCGAGCTGGTACAGACATTACGGATAATCCCTGAGCACGGCAGTGGACATCATCGAAGGATCACAGGTATATGAACTGGCAACTCATCTCATTTTTTGGCGATAGCACTGTTTTGCTGCCCAGCGCAGCGGCGCTGTTTATTGTCCTGATGCTGCGTAAAACGTCGCGGTTGCTGGCGTGGCAGTGGAGTTTGCTGTTCGGCATCACCGGCGCTATCGTCTGCGCCTCCAAACTGGCCTTTATGGGCTGGGGTCTGGGTATTCGTGAACTGGATTACACCGGCTTCAGCGGCCACTCCGCGCTCTCCGCGGCCTTCTGGCCTATCTTCCTGTGGCTGCTCAGCGCCCGTTTCTCCGTCGGTCTGCGTAAAGCGGCCGTTATTACCGGCTATGTTCTGGCCGCCGTGGTGGGCTATTCGCGGCTGGTCATCCATGCGCATTCCGTCTCGGAAGTGATTGCCGGCCTGCTGCTGGGCGCTGCTGGCAGCGCTTTGTTCCTGCTGCTGCAAAAACGCACTTCTGACTGCGATTATAAGACAATACCCTGGGGTGGAATTGCATGCCTGGTAATGGTCCCACTGATACTGTTGCATAGCGGCAGTAAAGCGCCGACACAGACCCTGCTTGGGCAAATCGCCACCGCAATTGGGCCGCTGGATAAACCTTTTACCAGAGAGGACCTGCACAAGCAGGCTTGGTAATCGCCATTTGTTTTACAGGGGAAATTAAGTTTTCGCCGGTTAATTAGACAAATAAGAAAATAATCTACTATATACCCGGTAATTGATAATTCATATTTATGAAATAATGAAGTGCTACTACATTGTTATTGCATATTTGTCTGGATATAGCTTTGATCAGACGTTTCTTAAATGCGCTGAGACGTTACCTGATGCACATTCAATGAATATCCAGACACTGGAAACTATTAGAAATTGTAGTTGACTATAACGCCATCATCTGATTTTTGCATGAAGATGAGCTATAGAAAAAGACGTTTTTTTACAGTCAGTTAGCTGCATATGTGATGTTGTAGCAGTACCGGGAAGATCTCTAACCCTGGAAATCAGTGAATAATCTTAATTGGTGACCCGCTTATTTTTTGTCAGTAGAACGACAGGCGGCATTAATTGGCAGATATTCGGTAACAACACTCCCAATTGTGACCGAAATCCCGTAAACTTAACGCCGCCAAAAATAATGGCCTGACCAATTATTCATCCACAGGTCGATAAAAAATTAAGTCGTTCAGGTAGTCAGTGCGCTGGTAGCTGTTAAGCCAGGGGCGGTAGCGTCGCTGAAGCCGCTTGCTGCTGCACAGAGGTTCTCTTCAACGGCTGTAAAATCGTTCCGGTCAGGATGATCGCCCTCAATAGATATCTATCAATTTTCTACGGATATCCTCAGAAGTTGGCCAGGAGCGGCTGCTGATATCGCCTGGAGATTAACTTTCCTGTCTCATCGATAGCCTGTAGGGTAAAATTCGCCTACATTGTGAGCTGAGTGGATGTTATAAGGCTAACAAGCAGCTTAGGGTAAATGTACTTGCCTCGCCGGTGTTGCACAGCGAAGTCAGCTGGTGCCGCGAGCGCTTTCTATCTTGGTATTCCCCTCATTCTCATTGAGATACGACAGCGGGGCTGAAAATGGATCTTGTACAATGATAAAAATTGCGCGCATTGCCGTGACGTTGGGTTTGCTTTCCTCCCTGGGAGCCCAGGCTTACGCGGCCGGGTTAGTGGTAAATGACAACGACTTGCGTAACGACCTGGCCTGGCTTTCCGATCGCGGGGTCATCCATCTGAGCCTGTCGACCTGGCCGCTGAGCCAGGAAGAGATTGCCCGGGCGCTGAAAAAGGCCAAACCGTCCTATTCTTCTGAGCAGGTAGTTCTGGCCCGTATCAACCAGAGACTGTCTGCCTTAAAAGCGGATTTCCGGGTCACCGGCTACACTTCAACCGATCAGCCGGGCACTCCGCAAGGGTTTGGCCAGACGCAGCCGGCGGATAATTCGTTAGGCCTGGCGTTCAATAACAGCGGTGAGTGGTGGGATGTCCACCTGCAGGGCAACGTCGAAGGGGGAGAGCGGATCAGCAACGGATCGCGCTTCAATGCCAACGGCGCCTACGGCGCGGTGAAGTTCTGGAACCAGTGGCTCTCCTTTGGTCAGGTACCACAGTGGTGGGGACCGGGCTATGAAGGTAGCCTGATCCGCGGGGATGCGATGCGGCCGATGACCGGTTTCCTGATGCAGCGAGCCGAGCAGGCGGCGCCAGAGACCTGGTGGCTGCGCTGGGTGGGGCCATGGCAGTATCAGATCTCCGGCAGTCAGATGAATCAGTATACCGCGGTACCCCATGCCAAAATTATCGGCGGTCGTTTTACCTTTTCACCATTCCAGTCTTTAGAATTAGGCGCATCACGCATTATGCAGTGGGGCGGGGAAGGGCGCCCTGAATCGTTCAGCAGTTTCTGGGACGGTTTTACTGGCAAAGACAATACCGGGACAGATAACGAACCAGGTAACCAGCTGGCCGGCTTTGACTTTAAGTTTAAACTCGAGCCAACCCTGGGCTGGCCGGTGAGCTTCTACGGACAAATGATCGGTGAGGATGAGTCTGGTTTCCTTCCTTCAGCAAATACATTCCTTGGTGGGGTGGAAGGGCATCATGGGTGGGGTAAAAATGCGGTAAACTGGTACGTCGAGGCACACGATACAAGGTCTAATATGAGCCGTACTGATTATATATACACGCATCATATTTACAAAGATGGCTATTATCAGCAGGGCTATTCGTTGGGTGATGCCATGGGAGGTGATGGGCAGCTGTTTGCAGGAAAAATCGAATTGGTAATGGAAGATAACCAGCGGTGGAGTGCCCGTCTCGCATACGCCAAGGTGAATCCGGAAAATCAAACTATCAATAAGGCTTTCCCAAACACTGATACCCTGAAAGGTATTCAGTTTGGCTGGAGTGGAGATGTTTATAAATCGGTGCGTCTGAACACTTCCCTTTGGTATACCGATGCAGATCACAGCAATAGCGATGATGTAGGGGCAAGCGCCGGAATAGAAATTCCGTTCAATTTATAAGCTGAAAGCTAGAAAAAAAGAAGGGGCAAGTGTTTCCAATATGGAAGGTGTCATTAAGCTCTCTTCACTCGGCCAGATTACTAGATGCTGGCTAAGAATAGCGGTTCAGAAATAAGAAAAATCTGATTTACTGATGATGTGACAATTATGACGAAAAAAAATGTAAAACTTTCAGTATTGGCGTTGATTATAGGATTATTGTCGGGGTGTACTGTATTACCCGGACAAGATCTAAATAGTTTACGAAAAAATACCGTTGAATTACCTGATAGTGATTATGACCTTGATAAGTTGGTCGATGTTTATCCAATGACTCCTCAGTTGATTGAACAATTACGACCACAATCAATTTTAGCTCGACCAAACCAAGAATTAGACACTCTGTTAAAAAGCTATGAGTATCGAATTGGTGTTGGTGATGTTCTTATGGTCACAGTTTGGGATCACCCAGAATTAACTACTCCTGCTGGTCAGTACCGCAGTGCCAGTGATACTGGTAACTGGGTTAATGCAGACGGCTCAATCTTTTATCCATATATTGGAAGGGTTCAGGTCGCAGGTAAAACCTTAGACCAGGTCCGTCAAGTAATTACTAATAGATTAACCACATATATTGAAAGTCCACAAGTAGATGTAAGTGTAGCAGCATTCCGTTCACAAAAAGTATATGTCACAGGTGAGGTTGCAAAATCAGGGCAGCAACCTATTACGAATATTCCTTTGACGGTTATGGATGCCATTAATGCTGCTGGTGGATTAGCAGCGGATGCCGATTGGAGAAATGTCGTATTAACACATAACGGTAAAGATACAAAAATTTCGCTTTATGCCTTAATGCAAAAAGGTGATCTTACTCAGAATCATCTCCTATATCCGGGTGATATACTTTTTGTACCACGAAATGATGACTTGAAAGTCTTTGTCATGGGAGAAGTAGGGAAACAAACCACCCTGAAAATGGACCGAAGTGGAATGACGTTGGCAGAAGCTCTTGGAAATGCGAATGGAATTTCCCAAGAACTCAGTGATGCTACTGGTATTTTTGTAGTACGCCAATTGAAAGGGAACAAAGATGGTAAGATTGCTAGCGTGTACCAGCTTAATGCCCAAGATGCTTCAGCTATGGTTATGGGAACAGAGTTTCAATTACAACCATATGACATTGTATTTGTGACATCGTTGCCGATTGTTCGCTGGAATAGGCTTATTAACCAGCTATTACCAACAATTAACAGTGTGCGGTATATGGTGAGTACTGCAGATAGCATTAGAAAGTGGTAATAATATGTTTAATAAAATTTTGGTCGTTTGTGTAGGTAATATTTGTCGCTCCCCTACTGGGGAAGCGTTATTGAAAAAATACAGCAAGAGTAAACAAATTAGTTCGGCTGGAATTGCTGCTTTAGTTGGGCGTGATGCTGCAGAGTTGGCAAAAGAGGTTGCCGCAGAAAATGGCGTAGAAATCGTTGGTCATATTGCAACTCAATTGACTATGGAACTATGTCAGGAGAATGAACTAATTTTGGTTATGGAAAAAGAGCATATCGACAAGGTATGTCACATTGCTCCTGAGGCAAGAGGAAAAATTATGCTATTTGGTCATTGGAATTCTCAGGAAATTCCAGATCCTTATAAACGAAGTAAAGAAACTTTCGAACAGGTGTACCGCATGCTTGACGCAGCTGCTGTAGCATGGTCAAAGAAAATTTAAATAGAATTATGGGATTTCCATGAAACTAAAAGATAAACAAAGTAATTCCATTAGCAGTAAAAATGATGAAATCGATTTGAGAAAAATTATTGGCACTCTCATCGATGATAAATGGCTAATAGCATCAATTATTGGTGTGTTTACTGCTGTATCGCTTATATATACGGTTATTGCTCAGCCTATTTATAGATCCGATGCACTGGTTCAGGTGGAAAAATCACCGGGTGTTTCATCAATAATAGATGGTGCATCAGATTTATTCCCGCAATCTGATCCGACGTCCGCAACAGAAATTGAAATTATTAAATCTAGAATGGTAATAGGGAAAGCAATAAATGACTTAGGTTTAGAAAATGAAGTAAATAGAAAATCCCTGCCTATAATTGGTGGAGTATGGGATCGTATTACTGGGAAAACTAAAAAAGGAATATCTGTAGAATTATTTAAAGTCCCTGAGAGTGAGATAAACAAAAAATTTAATATTTCCTTTACTAATGGGAAAGATTTTGTTTTAAGTGACGAAGATAAAAATATACTAAAGGGCACCATAGGTAAAATTGCCTATAACGATAAATATAGTATTCTTATCACATCTGGTACAGTCGCTGAGGGTGATGAATATACTCTTGTAAAACGTCATTTTTTGACAACATATAATAATTTACTAACAAATTTTGATGTAAGCGATAAAGGTAAGGACACTGGTGTTTTGGGGATGACCTATGATAACCAAGACCCTGATTTCGCTTCGAAGGTATTAAATAGTATTACAGAAAACTATTTACTACAGAATATAAATAGAAAAACGGAACAAGCTCAAAAAAGTTTAGATTTTCTTAAGGAACAGTTACCTAAAGTAAGAAATCAACTTGATGAATATGAGCAAAAATTAAATGGCTTTAGGCGTCAAAGTTCGTCAGTTGATTTATCCCTAGAAGCAAAATCGCTTCTGGATAACTTGGTGCAACTCGATGCTCAAATTAATCAATTGACATTTAAAGAGACTGATATAGCTCAACTTTTTACAAAGGATCACCCATCATACAAAGCATTATTAGAGAAGAAAGCAATATTAGAAAAAGAAAAATTGAGATTAAGCAAAGAAGTCTCTCAATTACCAATGACTCAACAGGAAATAATTAGACTTTCTCGTGATGTTGATGTACAGCAGCAGGTATATCTACAAATGCTTAACAAACAACAGGAATTGGGTGTTATTAAAGCAAGTGCTATCGGCTATGTAAGAATAATCGATCAGGCGATGACGAGACTCTCTCCGGTGGAACCTCGTAAAATTATAGTCATTTTACTTGGTATATTTTTGGGGACCTTAGTTGCTGCAGCATTTAGTCTTGTCAGAAAAGCGTTACATCGAGGTGTAGATAACCCAGAAATGTTAGAAGCAGCAGGTATTGATGTGCTTGCAAGTATTCCATTTTCAGAATGGCAGCGGAAAGAACTTATTAAATCTAATCTAGCTGCTGATGGAAAAATTAAATTACTTGCAAGTAGTAATCCTAGCGATCTTGCAATTGAGTCAATACGAAGCTTACGTACCAGTATTCATTTCAGTATGATGGAAGCTAAAAATAACATCTTGATGATTTCTGGTGTAAGCCCAAATATTGGTAAATCATTTATTAGTTCAAACCTTTCGGCAGTGCTTGCGCAAAGTGGAAAACGTACACTTTTGATCGATTCTGATTTGCGTAAAGGGTATTTGCATGATGTATTTAACCTCCAGGATAATAAAGTAGGCTTAACAGAGTTTTTGGAAGGGAAAATTAATCATAAGGATATTGTGCAAAAAATTGCGGATGTTGAAAATTTATGGGTTATCCCACGAGGTAGTATTCCAGAAAATCCATCAGAACTGCTGATGAAAGATAGACTAAAAACTCTTCTAGAAGAAGTTTCACAAAGTTTTGATGTAGTTATTATAGATACACCACCTATTCTTGCTGTTACTGATGCTGCTATAATAGGTCTGTATAGCGGTACTAACTTGCTCGTTACCCGTTTTGAAGAAAACAGTGTGAAGGAAGTTGAGGTTAGTATCCGCCGCTTCGCACAAAATGGTATTGTTATTAAAGGTACAATATTAAATGCAGTTTTAAAAAGAGCTTCTTCATATTATTCATACGGTTATTACGAGTATGAATATAAAGAGGATTGAGATTACGTTGAGAGGTGAGGGGAAACCCTCACTTATTTCAATGAGTTGTGAAAGGGATATTATGTGAGAATTATTCCAAAAGCCATTATATTACTATCATTGTTATTCTCTATAACAAATTATGTACCTTTTAGTTTATTAGTAATACTGCTTTTACCCATTTCATTAATTTCTGTATTATATCGTGAAGAAATATTTAAAATTAGAAAGATTGAGCTATATTTAATTTTACTGTATGTCTATATCATTACCTCAACGCTAGTATATTCTCCGAGTTCCTTTCTCGACTTTGACTTTTATCGACGAGATGGCAATTTCATAGTTTCATATTTAGTGTTGTTTGTATTTATATTTCTTCCAGTAAGCATTAATTTTGATTTAGTAAAAACCTTTAATATGCTATTCCCCTTTTTTATTGCTGTTTCTTGCATTGGTTATATTATTATGCCAAAAGAAATAACAGAAGATGGTAGTGGTGGGGCTGTCCATTTCTTCTTCGTATCGCATAATGCAGCAGGGGGGTTTTATTCAATACTTGCAGCCATTTCAATAGGAATGTTTTTAGAGACGAAGAAAAAAACCTATCTTCTGTATTCTATCTTATTTCTCTTCTTTTTATACAGCACTAATTCGCGCGGAAGTATACTTGCTATTGCAGGAGCTATCGCTTACTCATTCATTAAATTTAAAAAACCAGCATTAGTTTTCTTTGCATTTGTAATCGTACAATTTGTCATTGTGTATGAAACTTATCCTGTATGGGAAGCTATGGGTAAGGTAATGTCTGAGCAAGCAAACTTTACGGTTAGTAATGTATCTACAGGAATAGATTTTCAACGAGCTGGAACTTTTATCGATAGATTATACTATCTATGGCCTAGGGCAATAGATAACTTTTTGCACTCACCATTATTCGGAATGGGATTTGGTAGTTTCGATGATCTCTATTATAAGTATATAAATATTATAAATCACTTTGTTGCAGTAAAAGACGGTGCAACAGTTCGCCATACAGATGCCCATGCCCATAATTCAACATTTACAATATTGGCTGAGCTTGGAAGTATTGGATATGTGCTATTTATATTGCTGTTTAATGAGATTAATAAAAAAATTCGTGGGTTATACAATATTGATACCATGCAATACACTTGCCTTAGCCTTGCCTTCTGGACATGTATTTTTTCGTCTGCGACGGAGCACAGAATTACAACCCCTGCTCAAATGGTTCCATTTTTTATAATTTTTGGGCTGACTTATCTTAAGTATTATGGAAAGAATAAGCGCAATACTTAAGTCACTGTGAAAAAAATATATTATGAACGGTTAGGAGTAATTATGGATAATAGTATAAGTGTATATATACCAACACATAATCGGCCAGAAATGCTTGATAGAGCATTAGCATCTTTACTTGAGCAAACATATAAGAATTTTCAAGTATTAGTATGCAATGATGGCTCTGTAAAGAATTATTCTGATGTCATTGATAAGTATAAATTCTTGTTTAAGGATTTCGTATATATCGAAAACGATTATCCTAAAGGTGCCTGTAATGCTAGGAATAGATTAATCAACATAGCTGATGGCGAGTTTATAACAGGGCTTGATGATGATGATGAATTTTTGCCTTCTAGATTGGAGGATTTCATTATGGCACCACAACTTAATCGTTATGCCTTTTTATCGGCCGGTCATTATACTAGGACCTCTAAAGGTACATTTAGGCAGAATGTTTCGGAAGGTGAAATCTTTCTGCACGATTTGTTATCAAAAAATATTGTTGGTAACCAAGTTTTTGTCAAAACTGAACTATTTAAGAAAAGTGGTGGGTTTGATGAAACATTTCCTGCTTGGCAAGACTACGATGCTTGGGTGCAATTAACCAAGCTTGCAGGTAATGGTTATAAGATAGAAAAATATAATTATAGATGGAATGTAGATCATGAAGAGGGAAGAATTAGTAATTCACCGAAAGCAAAACAAGGGTATAACATGTTTTTAGAAAAACATAAAGAACTCTTAACTGAAAAAAATATACGTGATTTATATATTCAAGATGTTATAAATAGAAATGATGTGATTAGTTTGCAATGGCTGTTAAAGAACATTGATCAAGATGTAATTAAAACCGCCCTGAAGTATAAAGTAAAAAAAATGGTACCTGGTTTAAAGGAATGGATCTATAAAACATGAAAAAAATTCTGCATATTTCTGAAACTTTTGAAGGTGGTGGAGCCGAAAGTGTTTTTAGAGATACTCTAAATGTTTCGGAAAAGTTAGGTTTTATAAATGATTACTTTGTTTCTGAAGGAAAGGTTTCACCATTTTCATATATCTTTTCCTTTCCTATATATTATAAGTTAAAAGAAAAATTAACTTCATTTATGCCTGATGTTATTCATATTCATAATTACTATCATTATCTTACACCATCAATATTGAAAGCAATTAGAGAGTATAAGAAAAAAAAAGGATGTAAGGTCATATTTACTGCGCATGATTATCATTTAATATGTCCAAATAGTGGTTTGCAATTTTTTGAAAATGATAAAAGATATAGTTTTGATTGGAAAATGAACAGCATCCGTTATAACAAAAAATTTGATCACAGGTCTTGGCTACATTCAACATTAAAGCTATTACAATTTTCAGTTTCTTATCGCTTACTAAAATTGCATAATGTATTTGATGTTATTATTTCACCGAGTAATTTCCTTCGCACTACATTTATAAATTACGGCATTAAACAAGAAATTCAGGTAATCAGAAATCCTGCAAATTTCAAAGAATTAAAAAGAGATAAAACTGCAGTTACAAGCAATGAAATTAACATTGTTTATGTTGGTAGATTATCTCCTGAAAAGGGTATTTTAGAGTTTATCGATAATTTAAATAAAAAATGTACACTTGACGTAAACTTACATATTTATGGAAAAGGTGATATAGAAAACGAAATAGAATCACAAAAGCGAACCTTACGCACAGGATTTAAAATTTTTAATCATGGTTTCATAAATAGCAGTTTTATTTTAGATACTATTTCACAGTATGACATTTTTGTCTTACCATCATTATGGTATGAAAATGCCCCTTTATCAATAGTTGAAGCTGGCATTGCGGGACTTCCTGTCTTGGTACCAAATAGTGGTGGTTTATTAGAAATGGCAAAACTCACAAAATATTTTTTTCCTTATGAGTATAACGAAGAAAACTATAATGTCATTATAGAAAAAGCCTTTTTATTCAAAGGCAAAAATGAAATTATTGATAAACATATTTTTTCAGAAGAAAACTATATGCAAAAAATTTATCAATTGTATACTTAGTGAATTAAATTAGAGGATCAGAGATGAAGAATACCATTTCATTTGTGCTAATGCTGTTCTTTGTGAGTAGTGTCCAAGCTGCAGTGACGTTTTCAGACATGAATGGCAGCAATGGAGACGTTGATAAACTGCTTGCTGATGAAATGGGACTCTCTATTGTCCGAATAGATCTTAGCTGGAATAAAGTTGAAAGTACCAAAGGAGTATACGGTTGGGATGCCTATGATAAAAAAATTCTTTCCATTAAGAATAAAGGCATTCAAGTTTTACCAGTATTAGCATATACACCAGAATGGAATAAAGTCTATCCTAATAAAGTGGGATCACCACCTCATGACTATTCTTCATGGATAAAATTTGTAAAGGCGGCAGTAGCAAGATATAGCAGTGAGCCATATAATATTAAATATTTCCAAGTTTGGAATGAACCTACAAAAAAAGCTAATTATTGGTTAGGTACAAATGATGATTTCGTAAATAAAATATATATCCCTGCAGCAAAAGAAATAAGATCAAAAGGAGGGATGGTCGTATTTGGTGGCTGGCCAGCATCGAATTCTATAAATGAACTAGATCGGATAATGTTTAAGTTGAATGCTATAAAGTATACTGACATTATTGATTTCCATTATGGAAATGAAGGCCCTTATAATCATCTCTACGAGAATTACTTAAAACCGGGTTATGTTAAAGGCATATGGCAAACGGAATTAGGTTTTAGGGCTGAAAAGGATGGCTTATTAAGAATATATTTAACAATTTTTCACTGGATGCTTTCACATAATTGGTCTTCAGAAGATCAATATAAATTGTTTTGGTATCCGGGCTGGGGGAGTCGAGAAAAAGAATTAAGAGGTTTAACGACAACCCTTGCCGCAAGAAATACAGTGCCTACTAAAAATGGTAATCAATTGAGCTTATTGAATTCTTTGTATGGTGGAGGAAATTTAAAGCTAGCTGATTTATCTGTATTAAATTGTGGGGGGTGCACTCCTGGTAACGCTTTTGCAGTGTCTATTGCTGATAAAAAGATAGTGATAGCAAATATATCTAAAGTAGTAGCTAAATTTAATGACTCTATGCAATATACAGTAAATGCTAATTTTCATCCAAACAGGGCTTTTATTATTTCTTCGGACGGAGAAAAAAAGACTATCGAATTCACGTATGATAGTAATAAAGTAATAGTAACACCCTTTGCTAATGGTTTACATAAAAAGCAAAATAAAATATTTTTTATTCAAATTGAATAGATTGGCTTTATATCGATGCATTTTATTGAATGCATCTATATATTACAATCACATTACTTTAAAGAACCTATTAATGGAATAAGTCATTCTTAGAGTCAAGCGTAATGTTATCGTTGAAATTAAATTTAATGATTATATGTATCATTTCATTTTAGAACGTTCGGATCCGTCGGATAGTTTAATTTATAGAGGTGTCAATAATAAATGTTTAATCTTAATAAGTTAATAAAAAATAACGAAAAAAAGAAAGTTTTTTGGTGGGAGCCTCGTGACGGAAGTCAAAATGCAGGTGATCATTTGGCAAAAGTTATCGTTGAGCAAATGCTTGCTCTCAAAGATAAAAAAATAATAGACAAACTTACCAATAAAAACAAGCTTTTATCAATTGGCTCTGTTATGCATTTTGCAAAAGATAATGATTCAATTTGGGGGACAGGCATTAATGGGAAGATAAATGAGTCGCATCTTAAATTTAAAAATCTTGATGTCAGAGCTGTTCGAGGTCCTCGCACAAGAGAGTTTTTAATGGGGAGAGGAATTATGGTTCCTGAAATTTACGGAGACCCTGGTTTATTATTACCTATGTTTTTTTCGAAGGAGTGTCTTTTGAATTTCGAAGAACCTCAAAAAGATTTCATCGTAATTCCACATATGAATGAAAATTTCGATGATTATAAAAAATTCGAAAAAAATATATGTTCTCCTAAACAAGGGGCTCTCAGTTTTACTAAGGAAATAGTGAATAGTAAGTTTGTTATTTCAGGCTCATTACATGGTATTATTATTGCTGAGGCATACGGCATCCCAGCTATTTTTTTAGATAACAATAGCGGAGAATCACGATTCAAATATGATGACTATTATTTTGGTAGTGGTAGGGATAGTTACCCTATAGTATCTACTGTAGAAGAAGCTTTCAATAAAGAAGTGGCAAAGCCTATTGATCTAAATAAAATAAACAAAAAATTAATTGCAAGCTTTCCATATGATCTTTGGTAACTAACAATAAACATAATTCTTTATTAATATTCAGAGGTGTTTCATGATTCTTCCTGTTATTATGGCTGGTGGTACAGGTAGTCGGCTTTGGCCTATGTCTCGTGAGCTGTATCCTAAGCAATTTCTCCGACTTAGCGGCTCTCAATCAATGCTACAGGAGACAATTACACGTCTTAAAGGCCTGTCGACCTTATCACCTCTAATAATCTGTAATGAACAGCATAGATTTTTGGCTGCTGAACAGTTACGTCAAATCGGACAATTATCGAATAATATTATTTTAGAACCTATGGGGAGAAATACTGCTCCAGCTATTGCTTTAGCAGCCCTAAGTGCAATAAATAATGGAGATGACCCTCTTTTATTAGTACTAGCCGCTGATCATGTGATTGATAATGTCGAAGCATTTCATTTCGCAATTAGTAGTGCCGTTCATTATGCGGAAAGCGGTAAACTTGTTACTTTTGGTATTGTTCCCACCGGAATTGAAACTGGGTATGGATACATACAACGTGGCTCCCAAACACAAGATGCGCAAGCATATAAAGTTCATAGGTTTGTAGAGAAACCAAATTATGAAACTGCAAAACAGTATCTGGCCACTGGTGAATATTATTGGAACAGTGGTATGTTTTTATTTAAAGCAAAAAGATATTTAGAAGAGCTTTCAAAATTTCGGCCTGATATATTGGAAGCATGCCGAGGAGCAATAGGGGAGCTTAGGTATGATACAACACAAGATTTTATCCGTATAGACAGAGATATATTCTCCCAGTGTGCCGATGAATCAATTGATTATGCAGTAATGGAAAAAACTGATGATGCAGTTGTTATCCCTCTTGATGCAGGATGGAATGACGTAGGCTCATGGTCTGCACTATGGGAAGTTAATAAACAAGATGAAAATAATAATGTGCTAACTGGTGATGTATTTAGTCATAATACTTCTAACTGCTATATTAATACTGAAGACACGTTTGTTGCAGCTATTGGTGTTGATAACTTAGTTATTATTAACACTAAAGATGCAGTGTTAGTAATTAATAAATCAGAAGTACAGGATGTAAAAAAGGTCGTCGAATATCTGAAGAATAACAATCGTCGAGAATACCGAATCCATAGAGAATCGTATAGACCTTGGGGAAGGCACGATAAGATCGTTGAATCCCAAAGGTATCATGTAAACCGAGTGACCGTAAAGCCTGGTGGGAAATTTTCGTTACAAAAGCATTTACATAGAGCAGAACATTGGATAGTTCTTTCTGGTACAGCAGAGGTAACCCTAGAAGATAAACGTTATCTATTAACTGAAAATCAATCAACATTTATCCCGGCTGGTAAAATTCATATGCTTGAAAATCCAGGTAAAATATCGTTAGAATTGCTTGAAATATCGTCAGGGTCATATTTAGGAGAAGATGATATCCTCCGTTTAAAAGATCATTATGGCAATAACAATTAAGGTAATATATTATGTCTAAGACATTAACTTGTTTTAAAGCTTATGATATTCGAGGAAAGCTCGGTACAGAATTAAATGAAGATATTGCTTATCGAATTGGCCGAGCCTATGGTGAGTATTTAAAACCTAAGACGATGGTGTTAGGTGGCGATGTCCGCTTAACAAGCGAGTCGCTTAAATTAGCTCTAGCACGTGGTTTACAAGATTCCGGTAGTGATGTTATCGACATCGGTCTTTCTGGAACAGAAGAAATATATTTTGCAACATCCTATTTAGAAGTCGATGGTGGAATAGAGGTTACAGCTAGCCATAATCCATTGGATTACAATGGAATGAAGTTGGTTCGAGAAGGTTCAAAACCTATTAGTGGCGACACAGGACTTAATGAAATAAAAAAATTGGCTGAAAACAATAAATTTGATAATAACGAGGAATGTAAAAAAGGTAGTTATTCAAAACTTTCTATTTTAAAACCATATACTGATAAGTTACTTAGTTACGTTGATTTAAATAATTATACCAGGCCATTGAAGTTAGTTGTTAACTCAGGGAATGGTGCCGCAGGGCATGTAATTGATCAAATTGAAACATGCTTTAAAGAAAACAATGTTCCTATTGAATTTATAAAAGTACACCATGAGCCAGATGGAAATTTTCCTAATGGTATTCCTAATCCATTACTGCCAGAATGTAGGCAAGATACCACTGATGCAGTCATTCAGCATAATGCAGATATGGGAATTGCATTTGATGGCGACTTTGATAGGTGTTTCCTTTTTGATGAAAAAGGTAATTTCATTGAAGGATACTATATTGTAGGTTTATTAGCTGCCTCTTTTCTTGAAAAACAAAGTGGTTCACGAATTATTCATGATCCTCGATTGTGTTGGAATACAATCGATATAATAGAAAGTGCTGGCGGTATTCCTGTTATGTCAAAAACAGGTCATGCGTTTATTAAAGAAAGGATGAGGTCTGAAGATGCTATTTATGGTGGTGAAATGAGTGCCCACCATTACTTTAGAGATTTCTTTTACTGTGATAGCGGTATGATTCCATGGCTACTTGTTGCTGAGTTATTATGTATTAAATCAGCTTCTTTAAGTGAATTAGTGTCACAGCGTATGAATGCATATCCTGCTTCTGGTGAAATAAATAGTTCTTTGAAAAATCCTCAAGAGTCGATTGAGCGTGTATTATTGACATATGAAAATGATGCATTGTCAGTAGACTATACTGATGGTATTAGCATTGAGTTCACTGATTGGCGGTTTAATTTACGTAGTTCAAATACCGAACCTGTTGTTCGCTTAAATGTAGAGTCGCGTGGTGATATAGGACTCATGAAGGCTAAAACTCAGGAAATTCTTGATATTCTTAGACGTTAATGAGACTGCAGGTGAATATCATTCACCTGCAGGCTATTATTTTTTTTCGTGTTGAATATGCAAATTGGTTCTTTATTATCAATTTATATCAAATATTAAACTGTAAGGTTTTATCATGCCTCAAAACATGAATATAGGTATTGTCGCAGATTGGTTAGTAACTTATGCTGGCGCTGAGCGAGTTATTAAAGAGTTTGTTGATTTATACCCGTCATCAGAACTATATTCAATTGTCGATTTTCTATCAGATGAGTCAAGACAACATTTTCATAATAAAAAAGTCAAAACTACATTTATTCAAAAACTCCCTTCGGCTAAAAGTAAATATCAGAAATATTTGCCATTGATGCCATTGGCTATCGAACAATTAGATGTATCCGCCCATGATATTGTACTATCGAGTAGTCACGCTGTCGCGAAAGGTATCCTGACAGGTCCTGACCAACTTCATATTAGCTATGTTCATTCACCCGTTCGTTATGCTTGGGATTTACAGCACCAATATCTTCGAGAGGCTAATTTAGATAGTGGTATAAAAGGGCTCCTTGCTAAATGGATATTGCATAAGATTCGTATTTGGGATAGTCGCACTGCAAATGGTGTAGATCATTTTATAGCGAATTCGAAATTCATTTCCAGACGAATTAAAAAAGTATATGGACGTGATGCTGATGTTATTTATCCTCCTGTTGATGTTGATCGTTTCTTATTGAATGAAAACAAGGGTGATTATTATTTTACTGCATCAAGACTTGTACCCTACAAACGGATTGACCTTATTGTAGAAGCATTTAGCCATATGCCCGAAAAGAAGTTAGTGGTAATTGGAGATGGCTCTGAAATGAATAAAATCAAATCTAAAGCAACTAAAAATATTGAGATTTTAGGATACCAAGAAAATGCTGTAATGCAAGAACATATGCAAAGAGCAAAGGCATTCGTATTTGCTGCAGAAGAAGACTTCGGGATCACTCCTGTAGAAGCTCAAGCATGTGGTACACCAGTTATAGCTTTTGGTAAAGGTGGTGCTTTAGAAACAGTACGCCCAATAGGTCAAAAAAAGCCTACAGGTCTTTTTTTCCATAAACAGGATGTTTCTTCAGTTGTAGACGCGGTATCTAAATTTGATAATTTAATTGACAAAGTTGACCCAATCGACTGTAGACATAATGCAATGAATTTTTCAAGAGAAAGGTTTCAAACTGAAATAAAATCCTATGTTGAAGATAAATGGAATATCTTTAATGATTCAAAAAACATTCAATATTAATACTTGTGGGATCTTGTTCTATGTGATTTTTTGTTACTTCGTAGTGACGCCACTTATTAATATTCCAAGCGACAAACAATATGAGTGATACTGCATGAAAATACTTACTCACCGAGCACGAGCTAATGCGAATGCTTCACTTATATCAATGGTTCAACGCTTTTCTGATATAGCTATAATCTTTATTGGGCTATATGTTATCTGTTTATTGAATGACACTGTTTTTGGTTATAAACATGCATTGATTTCTCTTACGGTGCTAGTGATTTTCCAAATGATTGGCGGGATTACTGATTTTTACCGCTCTTGGCGAGGAGGTAAAATATCAGCAGAGTTGATATTAATTTTAAAAAACTGGACTTTAAGCTTTCTTCTGGCATTAGGCGTTACATCTCTATTTTCTGACTTGGACGTTGATTTACATATTTTCCTGCAATGGTATTTCATTGTTGTAATCGGCTTCATTCTTTGCCGTTCTTCTATTCGCTTAGCTTCTGGGATACTGCGTAAGTTAGGTTATAATACACGTAATGTCGCTGTCGTCGGTTCACTACCTGCCGGTGTAAATTTACTAAAAAGTTTTATTGAAGAACCTTGGTTAGGATTTGTAGTAAAAGGCATTTACGACGATTCAGAATCTGATGATTATGACGGTGTTCCTTATGCAGGAAATATTTCACAATTAATTCAGGAAGCAAGAGAAGGGAAGTTGGATAGAATTTATATAGCCTTAGGTATGAATGATGAGGCAAAAATTAAAAACATTGTATCTCAACTAACTGACACAACATGCTCTGTACTATTAATACCTGATATCTTCACTTTCAATATACTGCAGTCCCGAACTGAAGAAATCAATGGCGTGCCTGTGGTACCTCTTTTCGATACTCCGCTTAATGGCATCAATATGGTCTTTAAACGGTTAGAGGATATCGTGGTATCACTAACAATACTAGTTTTAATTTCCCCGGTATTGTTAGTTATTGCATGTGCTGTGAAATTATCGTCTCCTGGCCCTGTTATATTTCGCCAAACTAGATATGGCATGGATGGAAAACCAATTAAAGTTTGGAAATTCAGATCAATGTCTGTGATGGAGAATGATGATAAGGTTCTTCAAGCTAAAAAAAATGATGCGCGTATAACCAAAGTTGGTAAATTTTTACGTAGTACCTCTCTTGATGAACTACCTCAGTTTTTTAATGTTTTATTTGGACAAATGTCTGTTGTTGGGCCTAGGCCACATGCTGTGGCACACAATGAACAGTATCGTATTTTGATTCAAGGTTATATGCTACGGCATAAGGTAAAACCTGGAATAACAGGCCTCGCGCAAATCAATGGATGGCGTGGTGAAACAGATACTTTGGAAAAGATGAAAATGCGAATTGAGTATGATTTGCTCTATATTAGAGGTTGGAGTATTTGGCTCGATCTGAAAATTATTTTTTTAACCGTTTTTAAAGGTTTTATCAATAAATCTGCATATTAGTCTTAGACGAATCAATATTCCGTTATACTATGGTAGTACCATTAATTTTTGATTTTTTCCGTATGTGCTAAGTAATCATTTTACTCTATGCTCCTTATCAGCTTTGAGCTAACATAATCATCAGATTCAAGCTGCGAGTTTGTCGCAGCTACCACACCAGACAGGAGTATGTAATGTCCAAGCAACAGATCGGAGTTGTCGGTATGGCAGTGATGGGGCGTAACCTTGCGCTGAACATCGAAAGTCGTGGTTATACCGTCTCCGTTTTCAACCGCTCCCGTGAAAAGACCGAAGAAGTGATTGCCGAGAATCCAGGCAAGAAACTGGTTCCTTATTACACAGTACAAGAGTTTGTTGAATCCCTCGAAACACCACGTCGCATCCTGTTGATGGTGAAGGCAGGAGCTGGTACAGATAGCGCCATCGACTCTCTGAAGCCTTACCTCGATAAAGGCGACATCATCATTGATGGCGGCAACACCTTCTTCCAGGACACCATCCGTCGTAACCGTGAACTGTCTGCCGAAGGTTTCAACTTTATCGGTACCGGCGTTTCCGGTGGTGAAGAGGGGGCTTTGAAAGGGCCTTCCATTATGCCTGGTGGCCAAAAAGAAGCTTATGAACTGGTTGCTCCGATTCTGAAACAGATCGCGGCGGTTGCTGAAGACGGTGAGCCTTGCGTGACTTATATCGGTGCTGACGGTGCGGGCCATTATGTGAAGATGGTTCATAACGGCATCGAGTATGGAGACATGCAGCTGATTGCTGAAGCTTATGCGCTGTTGAAAGGCGGTCTGGCACTTTCCAACGAAGAGCTGGCGCAAACCTTCACCGAATGGAACGAAGGTGAACTCAGCAGCTACCTGATCGATATTACCAAAGATATCTTCACCAAGAAGGATGAAGAGGGTAAATACCTCGTCGATGTCATTCTTGATGAAGCAGCAAACAAAGGTACCGGTAAGTGGACCAGCCAGAGCTCACTGGATCTCGGCGAACCTCTGTCTCTGATAACCGAGTCCGTATTTGCTCGTTACATCTCTTCGCTTAAAGACCAGCGTGTAGCTGCTTCGAAAGTGCTGAGTGGTCCACAGGCTCAACCGGCCGGCGATAAAGCGGAATTTATCGAGAAAGTTCGTCGCGCGTTGTACCTCGGTAAAATCGTTTCCTATGCTCAGGGCTTCTCCCAGTTGCGTGCTGCTTCTGATGAATACAACTGGGATCTGAACTACGGCGAGATCGCTAAGATCTTCCGCGCTGGCTGCATCATTCGTGCGCAGTTCCTGCAGAAGATCACCGATGCTTATGCACAAAACGCTGGCATTGCTAACCTCCTGCTGGCGCCGTACTTCAAACAGATTGCCGATGAGTATCAGCAGGCTCTGCGTGATGTCGTTGCTTATGCTGTACAGAATGGTATCCCGGTACCAACTTTCTCTGCGGCTATTGCATACTACGACAGCTATCGCTCTGCAGTCCTGCCGGCTAACCTGATTCAGGCACAGCGTGACTACTTCGGTGCGCATACCTATAAGCGTACGGATAAAGAAGGTGTGTTGCACACCGAATGGCTGGATTAATATACGGTTAGCCATGCCATCAAGCCC
>OGGO01000582.1_pt1 | contig 32765 bp, 21 predicted proteins | sample 1571231 | NCBI WGS metagenome assembly OGGO01 (sample SAMEA2582036, study PRJEB24529) | metagenome | biome: Human gut stool | place: China | collected 2011 | reverse complement strand
CCGGTGGAAAACACGGGCTGGCTAAAGTGTAGCGGTATTAGGATCAGTTATTTAGAATATGTTTGCCAAATCCTTTCTCGCTCTCGAAGGTAACGGTGGTCTGAGCGATGCCCTTACAGCCCCTTATGATCGCTACACCTGCAAGTGTGCAGCAATATCCGTGGTAATTTATATTGCGCCTCTGAAGCGGAAAAATCACGCTGGTCGATAGCAAAGGCAAAATGTGTTTTGTCATAAGGCCATATGCTCCAATTTCGCGTATCATAACGGAGTTTTTAAACCCTGACCGTGGAGCCATTATGACCGCCAAAGAATATCTGGGTGACATCATTGGTGGCAGCCTGATGTTGCGTGAGAGCAGAGTCATCGCGGAGCTGCTGATATCCTCACCAAATGATGATCAATGGCATAATGCTATTGTAAATGACAATGTGCTGCAGAAGACCTCAGTGCACAGTGTTAAACGCATGGCTTCAACCCTGCGTAAAAGAATTCAACCGATGGGTGAGGCATTCTGGACTGAGCTACTAAAGGCCCCTGATGATGCAGCCAGACAAATGTTGCTAATGGCGACAATGTGCCAATCCCCAGTGCTGACCGATTTCATGGCAACGACACTGTCTGATGCCCGACAGATGTTTCGTGAATCATTGCGCAGCGAAGACTGGCAGGAATTTATTCTATCCCGCCAGCGTGCCATTGTCGGCTTGGATCAATATTCCGAAAGCTCAATCCAGAAAATGGGCAACAATGTATTTAAAATCCTCGCAGATAGCGGGTATCTGGAATCAGGCCGCAGTAAAAAGCTGAAAAATGTCTTCCTACTACCCCAGATAAGAGAGTGGGCAAACAGTCTCGACTGCCAAAAAGTCTACGATGTGATGGAGTCAGTCAGATGAGAGCGAAACTGGACAGTAAGCCGCAATTGTCAGCTCGTCTGGAACAAATCGAAGACCGGCTTAAAAGTGAAGGCTTCCTGAAGAACCAAGAGCTCGGTGGTGAGATCGGTTTTTATATCTTTGATTACCCACCTCAATTTGAACTTACCGTACGGGAATATCTGAGATTGACTCTGCCTCGCCTAGCTCGGCAGGGGCTGAATTTCGCTCATCTCAATCTGTTCGAAGAGGTACTGGCAATTTTGCAAGAGCGTAAATTGTTAGATAAAGCTTTTGATCTGGAACGCAAAAAAGGTACCGATGAGCTAGCCAAAGCACTTAAAGGACCTCTTGAACAAGGTCGAATTGCTAAGCATCTGATAGATAAAGTGCTTCCGGCCTCGCCTCAATTTGTATTGTTATCAGGTCTTGGCCAATGCTGGCCATTGCTACGTGGTCATAGTTTGCTTAATGCATTACATGCCCATATGGGGGCGATACCATTGGTATTGTTTTATCCGGGCAGTTACAACGGCCTCGAACTTTATCCTTTTGATCTGGACAGCGCAGAAGTGGCAACAGCCAACTACTACCGAGCTTTCCAACTGGTGCCTCACGCATCTAAGTACTGAAATTTAAACTGCTGCCGTAGCTTGTTTTTTGAGAGAATTCAAACCACTAACTTGGCCGCGAAAGAGTCATCACGTTATAGCGAGCAGAAGAGTCTCGCTGAATGATAGAGACGGAATTTTTAATGCAGATAAGAGAGCTGTTTACCAAACAACTGGATCGCCCAATCAATGGTGTGGTGAAAGCCGAGCAGCTGGATGAGCAAATCATCTGGACTGAGCTTGACGAGTACGTGGTGACCCGTGAACTTGACCGCCACCTTCGTCACTTTTTTGAGACCTACCTGCCTGGTGTCAGCCATCCAGATGATCCTAGTGTGGCGGGTAAAATTGGGATTTGGGTATCGGGTTATTTCGGTTCCGGTAAATCTCACTTTATAAAGATCCTCTCTTACCTGCTCGGTAACAAGAAAGCTGTTAACAATGGCCAGACAAAAGCTGCCATCGAGTTTTTCAAAGAGAAAATCAGCGATCCCCTTCTTTACAGTGATATCCACGCTGCAGTTAACCGCAATACTGAAGTAATTCTCTTTAATATCGACAGCCGCGCAGATACTGAAGACAAAGAAGATGCCATTCTCAAAGTTTTCTTGCGCGTCTTCAATGAGCGCCTGGGATATTGCGCTGACCATCCTCATATCGCACACCTGGAACGTGAGTTAGATTCCCGTGGCCAATACGAGCCATTCAAAGCAAAATTTGCTGAACTCACGGGCTCAAGCTGGGAAGAACAGCGTGATGCCTATGGTTTCTGTCGTGATGAAATGGCAAAAGCCTGGGCCTATGCTACCGGCCAGTCAGATGCCTCATCGGTGCAGAGTATGGAAAATCTCGAATCCATGTTTACTCTCGACATTGCCAACTTCTGTAAATGGGTGCGGGAGTATCTCGATCGTAGCGATCCATCTGGCGACAGTAAACGCATGGTCTTTCTGGTAGATGAGGTCGGACAGTTTATCGGCAACAACACCCAGATGATGCTCAAACTGCAGACGATAACAGAAAATATCGGTACCGCTTGTGGAGGCAGAGCTTGGGTAATCGTCACTTCACAAGAAGATATCGATGCCGTACTAGGAGATCTTAGCGCTAAAAAAGGCCAGGACTTCTCCAAGATCCAAGGGCGTTTTCACACAAGGATTTCCCTCTCCTCGTCCAATACCAATGAGGTAATACAGAAACGTCTGCTCGAAAAAAGTGAAGACGCTAAAAACTGCCTGGCAGAATTGTTCAGTCAAAAAGGCGACATTCTTCGCAACCAGTTGACCTTTGATACCAGCACTACAGCTGAGCTTGCTAACTACAGTGATAATGTTGAGTTTGTTGATCACTACCCTTTCATTCCCTATCAGTATCTGCTGGTACAAAAGGTCTTCGAAGCAATCCGCAAAGTGGGGGCTACCGGTAAACATCTCTCCCGTGGTGAACGTTCTCTGCTGGATGCATTCCAGAATGCCGCACGCCAGCAGATGAACAAAGATATCGGTGTATTGGTGCCTTTCCATGCCTTTTATCCGGCAATCGAATCTTTCCTCGATACCAACGTTAAACGCATCTTCGAACAAGCGGCTGAGAAAGCAAGCCTCGATCCTTACGACATTAATATTCTTAAATCGCTGTTTTTAATCCGCTATGTCGATCTGGTCAAATCCACCATTGATAATCTGGTCACACTTTCTATTGAAGAAATAGATACCGATAAAGTGGCACTGAAAAGCCGAATCGAAGCCAGTCTACAGCGTCTTGAAAACCAGCTATTGATTGTCAGAAATGGCGATGAATACGTATTCCTGACTAACGAAGAAAAAGAAGTCGAGCAGGAGATCAAACACACTCAGGTTGAAGCAACTGAAGAGAACCGGCAACTGGCCCGGTTGGTGTTTGAAGAGGTAATGGGCAATCGCCGTCAGTATCGCTATCCGGTAAACAAGCAGGATTACCCTCTGACTCGCTTTTGTAACGGCCACTCTATAGACGGCAGCCAACAAACAGATCTGGTGCTCAAAGTCATTTCCCCACTGGATGCCAATTTTGACAGTTATAACGAACAATCCTACAAGGCACTGAGCCAAGAAGGGAATGGTTGTATTCTGGTACGCCTGTCGAGTGAGAAGCGGATCTGGGCTGAATTTGATACTTGGTTGAAAACCGAGAAATTCCTGGCAGGGATACGAGGTAAACGACCTGAGCAAGAGAAATTGCTGGCAGAAAAAGCACTCGAAAACACCCAGCGTCGCAGCCGTCTGAAATTACTATTCGATGATCTGGTGAAACAAGCACAGATATTCGCACTCGGTAATGAGCTGCAAAGTAAATCGGCTAGTGTCAGCAATATGCTTGATGAAGCTTGTGCCTACGTAATCGAAAACTCATTCCAAAAGCTCTCTTTACTACAAAGCTGTGGTAACAACCCGGTGCAAGAGCTGAAGTCGGTGATCATGGCCGATGACATGGCACAGCTAAATGTAAATCTCGGTGAACAAGACCCCAATGCTGCTGCAAAAAAGGAGATTGAACTCTTTTTAAATGTCGCAGATGAAAAAAATCAGCCGGTCTACCTTAAAGAATTGTTAGAGCGATTCAGTGCTCGTCCCTTCGGCTGGAACCGTGACGAAGTAATGCTACAGGTGACTCATCTGGTCTTGCTTGGTAAGGCTGCGCTATCTACACCGAATGGTGATTTGCCCCTCAAACGCAGCTACGAACATTTTACCTCGGTACGTAGCCACAGCACACTGCGTATTCGTCGAGTACGTCAGCATACAGAACAGCAAGTAGCTAAAGCGGCTAAACTGGCGAAAGATATTTTTAATAAACCCTTCGAGAGCAGCGAAAAAGAGCTGGCGAATAAGCTTCTTGACGTACTAGGCGAGTGGCAGCGGTTAATTAAAGAATTTGATTTTAAAGCTAAAGATGGGAATTGCCCTGGCAAAAGCACCCTGCTTACCGGCAGTCGATTGATCGCCAGCCTGCTTGAGCTGGGCAACAACAGTTATGCCCTAATCGATGGACTCTGCCAGCAGAGCAACGAATGGCAGGATTTTGCCGAAGATTTTGAAGAAGTCGAGGAGTTTTTCACTCGTCAGTTTGATATCTGGCAACAGTTGCGTCGAGCCCTCAACGATCAATTCAAATCCAATCGCCATGCACTGGAGCAAAACCCAGAAGCGGCTAAAGCATTATCTGCACTGCAGGCTATCTACGATGATAAATCCCCGTATAGCAAACTGCGCCAGGTGGGATCGTTAATTGATCAACTCATCGCCATTAACCTGCAACTGGTAGAACAAAAACGTACCGCAGCTTTGGAGGCGATCAATGCAACCCAGCAAGGTGTTGCACCGCTGGTTACTGACTTACCAGCTGAGTTACAAAACCAGGCAATGCGTCCCTTTAATCTGTTAAAAGAACGGGTCAGTAACAGCTTATCCTTACATGAGATTGTTAGCCTGCAACAAGAGGCTGATGATGAAGAAGATAAGGTCTTAGAACTGATCAACCGCTACAGCGCCGAACTTCAAGCTCGTCTGGAAGCGGAGCAAGCCGCAGCACGGAAAAAAGCGGCTGAACCGCCTAATAGCGATGCTGGTACTTTGCGAGAACCGGATCCATCAGACTCGCCAACTACTATTGCGAATAACTCTGCTGCGACAGTGGTTAGCCACAAACCAATACCTAAACCTATCGAACTGGTTTCACCCGCAGAATTACTCGGTGCCAGCCATATCTTTATAGAAACGGAGCATGATATCGACACCTATCTCGCGACACTTCGCAGCCGTTTACAACAGGCAATAGGTCAGGGTAAACGAGTGCGGATCAAATAGTGTTGCGCCCAAAAGCAAGGATGTAAAACGCTCGGCCCCTTTTCTCATCAAAAGGGGCGTAAAGAGTGCTTCGAACACAACCATACGGGAGAGATAAAACATGTACCAAACCGGTGGCACCATCGAAACGCTGCTGAACAAAGTTGAACAGCATGAATATATTTTGCCTGCAATCCAGAGAGAATTTGTCTGGCGGCCAGATCAAATCTGCCAGCTGTTTGACTCTCTACTACAAGGCTACCCGTTTGGTACCTTCCTGTTTTGGAAAATTAAAACTGAGAATCTGCGTCAGTATCAATTTTATGATTTTATGCGTGACTACCACCAGCGTGATCAAGTCCACTGTAAAAAACTAGATATCATCGGTGAAAATGATCGCATCGCGGTTCTAGATGGCCAGCAGCGAATGACGGCACTAAACATCGGGTTACGCGGTTCCTATAGTTGGAAAACTCAGGGTAAATGGTGGTCCAGTGCAGACGCCTTTATCGAACGTCGCCTCTATCTCAATCTTTTTGAATGCACAGACCCTGACAGCGGAACTCGTTATGAGTTCGAGTTCTTGAGTGAGGATGAGGCAAGCCACAACGATGACCAACACCATTGGTTTTTAGTCTCCCGTATTCTCGGTATGAATGCCTATGACGTAATGATGTCAGTCATGGAAATGAAAATGCCAGATGAACGCAAACCAGCAGCAGGTAAAGTGATTTCCCGTTTTCATGACATCATTCACAATAAACCTTTGATCAGTTACTACCTGGAAGAAGGTCAGGAGCTATCCAAGGTTCTCAATATCTTTATCCGTATGAATAGTGGCGGAACAACACTCTCCTATTCAGATCTACTGCTCTCCATCGCCGTAACGCAATGGAGCACGCTGGATGCGCGTGATGAGATTCACAAGCTAGTAGATGAAATGAACCAAATAGGTAATGGTTTTTCCTTTAGCAAGGACCTGGTGCTCAAAGCTGGTCTGATGCTGAGTGATATCGGCAGCGTTGGGTTTAAAGTCGAGAACTTTAGCAAAGAGAACATGTGCAAGCTGGAAGATAATTGGGAACGCATCCGTAAAGCTTTACTTCTTGCAGTCAATTTACTCAGCAGTTTCGGCTTCAACAGTTACAATCTGGGAGCAGACAGTGCCCTACTCCCCATAGCCTATTACCTCTACCATCGAGATCTAGATAACCGCTACCTATCCCGTAGCGAGTATGCTGCTGATAGGCAGGGGATCAGAGGTTGGCTAATTCGCTCTATCCTTAAACAATCCGGTATTTGGGGAAGTGGTCTTGATACGCTTCTGGCTAGCTTGCGAAGCAAGATCAAGGAACATGGTCAGCAAGAGTTTCCTTTGATAGAAATATCGATTGCAATGACAGAACGTGGCAAGAGCTTACGCTTTGATGAAGAAGAGCTACAGTCGTTGGTTGAACTCGACTATGGTAACCGTCGAACTTTTGCCTTGCTATCTCTGCTCTTTCCGGGACATGACTTCTCCCATCACTTCCATGTTGATCACATATTCCCTAGAGCCCGCTTTACCAAAAGCCAACTGAAAAAGATAGGGATGACCGATGAAACACAGATTGAAGAGTGGATGATCATGGCTAACCGGCTACCTAACCTACAGTTGTTAGAAGGGGGCCAGAACAATGAAAAACGTGAGAAGTTACCGCATGAATGGTACGAAGTGATGTGGCCGGAGCCAGCTGCCCGTGCCAATCATCTTCACTTACAGGCAATCGACTCACTTCCAGAGACTTTGGCTGGATTTGAGGCGTTCTATCATAAGCGTCGTGAAATATTATTGGCGCGTTTACGTCACATTCTTAGTGAACCTCTTACGGCATAATTTCTTTTTCAGGTGAGTTACAACTCATCCAACATTGTATTCTGAATGGTGGGATACCGCCCGGATAAACTAATTTGTGAGCCTTAATGAACACTGCCAATTTAAAAAAAATAGCCCCTCGGGCTCGTACAGCATTTATCACAGCGATCAAAGCACGCGCTGCTGAATTTGGAATCACTGCCAAGGGCCATATTGAGCCGGTAATTAGCGGTGAAGTTTTGCAAGTTGCTGGATTTACCCATCCAGCCAGTTGTGCCTCTGCCCTTAAGCGCCTGCAACAACAGCTTGCAAACGATAGCTATGAGACTTTAATAGAGCATGTCGCATACACTTGGTTTAACCGCTTCTGTGCCATCCGCTTTATGGAGCTGAAAAGCGAAGAGGGATATTTAGAACACGGTGTACGTCTGCTATCACACCCTTCTCAGCCACAGGGTTTTGAAGTGTTGGATCGCGCCCCTGAGGTGATCGATTCCCTGATAACAGAAGGTGTGGCTTTGGATAAGCCCGCTCTGTTGGACTTGTTACTGGCAGGTAATGAGCAGGAGACTCTCTTCCGTGAGCTACTTCTCGGCCAATGTCACCGACTGCATCAGGCAATGCCATTTTTGTTTGAAGCCATTGATGATGAAACAGAACTCCTGTTGCCTACAGGCCTTACCCGCACTGATGCCTTCTGGCGCGAACTGGTAGATGAGATCCCAGAACTTGACTGGCAGCAAGTAGAGGTTATCGGCTGGCTTTACCAATTTTACATTAGTGAGAAAAAAGAGCAGGTCATTGGTAAGGTGGTCAAATCCGCAGATATTCCTACCGCTACTCAGCTGTTCACGCCTAACTGGATAGTACAATATCTGGTGCAAAACTCGGTGGGACGTTACTGGCTGCAAACCTATCCTGAGTCCACACTCAAAAGCACGATGCCCTACTATATCGACCAAGGCGAGCAGGCTTCCGAGGTAGTGGCACAACTGGCTGAACTTACAACCGCCAGCATCGAACCTGAATCAATACGCGTACTCGATCCAGCCTGTGGGTCCGGCCATATTCTGGTGGAAGCCTATAATGTGCTCTATCGAATTTATGAAGAACGCGGTTATCGGAGCCGCGAGATCCCAGTGCTAATACTTAAGAATAACCTCTTTGGACTCGATATCGACGACCGCGCTGCACAGCTGGCGGGTTTTGCTTTGCTAATGCGTGCCCGTCAGGATGATCGTCGTCTGTTTTCTCGTAACAATGGTTGTGATATAGACCTGAATATTTACGCCCTACAGGAAAGTCGACACCTCAACATTCAGAAACTTTGGCAAGCACTTAATCTCAATGCTGATGCGCAGCATGGCCAGACTCAAGATCTACTTACAGTAGCCCAAGCTACAGATGACCCCCGTCTGACGCTTCTAAAAGACCTGCATCAGCGTTTTCTTAATGCCAAAACACTGGGTTCCTTAATTAGTATATCTACTGAACAAGCCTCAGCTATTGAGGAGCTCTATTCCACGATTCAGGAACTCAGCAAAAATGGCGATAATATGCAACGACCTGAATCTAAAAAACTATTACCGCTGCTAGCACAAGCTCGCCTACTAGCTAAACGCTATGATGCGGTGATTGCAAATCCACCGTACATGGGCAGTAAGGGGATGAATGCGGATCTGAAAGAGTTCGCTAAGAAGCAGTTCCCTAATAGCAAGTCAGACCTGTTTGCCATTTTTATCGAACGAAATCTGGATTTAACCAAAGAGTCAGGTGTGGTAGCGATGATCACCATGCAAAGCTGGATGTTCCTTTCTTCATACGAGTCATTGCGTACCCGAATTTTGAATCAACACACTATCCTGAGTATGACCCATCTTGGGGCAAGAGGATTTGATAGTATTGGTGGAGAAGTCGTCTCAACTACTGCATTCGTATTAGGAAATTTTCACCTTTCAAGCTATCAGGGCACTTATCTCCGTTTAGTGGATGGAAACTCTGAAGCAGAAAAAGCAGCCATGTTTAAAGCAGCTATTGCTTAAAGAAATAGGGCTTAAGCAGATAATGTCAAACTCTAACCTCCACAAATTGACTCGCGCCGAGTTAGCCGACATCTATGAAAAATTGGTGCTCTATTACGAGCAGCACCAGGGGCTAACATCTGAACTGTTATCAACCCAGGTTAAAGGATATCGCAAGTTAAAGAGTGGACTTAGTCTACAAATCCAGCCTTTCTCGACTGAAAAAGAGCTGGCGACATCAACCCTACCTACTGCAGATAACAAGCAAAATCTGATCTGGTTCCATAACGCGAAGAGTAACATTTTAAAGAGTATTTTTTACCATCTGCGAAATGCAGCTGCTCATGCCGATATTGAACGAGTTGCAGGAAATCCAATCTGGTATCACATTGAACATCGTTATAAAGGCCAGCTAAAACTCTTCTGTCAAATGAAAAAGACTGACTTCTGGTGCTTTGTTGATACAGCTAAAAATCTGAAAAAAAAAGCAGTAGCAAAACGAAAATAGGGAAAGGAGACACGATATGGGTTTTACATTAGAAGATTTAGGGCTCGCTTATCGTAAGGCTAAAGTAGACCTCTATTACTCGACAACTCCGTCGCTATTTGCCATTGCTGACTACGAGGATAAGCTGCAGGTTAACCTCACTGATTTGCAAGAACGAATCAATGGAGAAGATCAAGATTGGATACACAACCCAGATTTTCTAGGGGGTTGGTCTCTGGTCCCAAAAGCCATTAAAACGGAGAAAACAGATGACAGCACAGGACTAATTTTCGCGTCACCTGATGATGAATGGCAGAAGATAATAGAAGCTGGAAAAGAAATCACAGCAGAATTTCGTTTGATGGCCTGCTGCAGTTTGGACTTCCATGTCCTTTCAGCTCTTTGGATGCTCAAGGTGGGTTCGCTTTTTGATAAAAAACTCAGTAGCAATGTTTATGGCAGCCGATTACGCCGTAATCGCCATGGTCAAATTAACGAACTAGCACTGGGATCATTTACTCCTTACCTCAAACCTTTTCGCGACTGGCGTGATGGCGGCATTAACGCTATGCGTTCAGCACTGCAAGATAAAAAAGAGGTCTTAGCTCTTACAGCTGATGTGAGCAGTTTTTTCCATGAACTAAATCCCGGTTTTATGCAAGATCCGGCCTTTATAAAACTGATCGGCGTCGAATTGGATCAGAGTCAGACGAGAGTGCACCAATTGTTTATTACTGCACTGGAAGCCTGGGCAAAACTAACACCACTCGGAAAAGGCTTACCCGTTGGTTTGCCAGCCTCTGCTGTTGTTGCCAATGCAGCACTCTTTAAGCTCGATCAGTTTATCGAACAGCAGGTTGTTCCACTCTACTATGGTCGCTATGTGGATGACATCCTGTTAGTGATGGAAAATACCAGTAAGATAAAAAATACGTATCAGTTCTGGGATTGGATCTTCAATCGGGATGGGGGCAAAGAGTTATTTAAGTGGGAACATATGGATAACCCAAAAGAACAGGCTATCCTTTTCAAGCCTGATTACCTTGAAACATGTTCCAGCCGTATCGTGTTTACAAACAACAAAAATAAATTATTCGTTCTGTCTGGCGCGGCTGGTATTGCTTTGGTCAATGCTATCTCTGAGCAGATTAATCAACGTGCAAGCGAATGGCGCTCTTTACCAAACCTTCCTGATTCAGCCGAATCAGTGGCAACCGATCTGCTTAAAGCAACCAGTCATATTGGTGAACAAGCCGATAATCTGCGTAAAACTGATGCTTTAACCCTGCATCGAGCTAGCTTCGCTCTCAATCTGCGTGACTATGAAGCTTACGAGCGCGACCTTCCGCCTGATGCCTGGAAAGAACACCGCCATGCTTTTTTTGATGCGGTAACAGGTCATTTGCTTACGCCGATAAAATTCTTCGAACTGGCTCAATACCTGCCACGTATCATTCGAATGGCAGTCGCTTGTGAAGATTTTAGCTATCTTGATAAAATGATTAAGGCTCTTAATAAGCTAACGGAAAAGGTCAAAGATCATTGCACTATATCGATTAAGGCTCTGCAGTCTTCCTTGCAATATCAACAACATGATTGGTGGAACACACTTTACGATGCTGTTGCTGAAAGCATTATTTCGTCTTTTCCACACAAGCTATGTGGTGAAGGAAAGGTTGCCTGGGAGGAATTCCGTAATACCTTACAGTTTAAAAAGCACTTAGAGTCTAGTCTGTTTAAACTTCTCGGCAGCAATGTCTTACAGGGAGCTCATGCTCGGCTATTCAGTTACGATCTAGCGCATATTCCACTTCGCTTCATCGGCCTGCCCAAAGAGATGGTGAGCCAGCGAGGCATCATTGCACGTAATAAATTAATCACCTCAGATGCACATGAGTTACTTCCTTGCAATATAACGGAGGGTATCCGTATTCTCGTGGATTGGCTCAAATTTAAAAGAGGGATCCCGGCAGGTCTAAATTTCGCTACTCGCCCTTTTAGCCTCAATGAGTTGTATTTGATAGCACCAGATCCGTTTAATTCGCTTCACTGCGCTAAGCTGAGCCAGGTGATGCAGGCTTTACGTGGTTTTGAGCTGACCAAGCACAAAATGCCGCATTGGAATAACGGTAAGAAAATACTTCAGATCCCTGATGGCGAACCTAAGTCCAAGCATACAATCGCGGTATCTAGCTGGGAAACTAGTGGGTCGAGTTTTGTCGCAGCGGTGATGAACAAACCCGATCCTGATAGTCGTCGCCGTTATCAGCGACTCAGTCGTCTAATCAATGAACTGATCTCCAGACCTGATAATAGTGGATATCTCATTTTACCGGAGCTGGCTTTACCACCGCAGTGGTTTATTCGCATAGCCCACAAACTTAAGGGGCGTGGTATTTCATTTATCAGTGGTGTGGAATATCTGCATGCTCCGAAAAAGCGCGTACGTAATCAGGTATGGGCCTCGCTGAGTCATGATGGTCTGGGCTTCCCATCTCTGATGCTCTACCGACAAGATAAGCAGCGACCTGCATTACATGAAGAACAGGAACTCTTCCGCCTTGCAGGTCTTGAATTAAGCCCTGCCACACAATGGACACAACCCCCGATAGTGCAACATGGAGATTTTCGTTTTGCATTGATGATCTGCAGCGAATTGACCAATATTCGTTATCGGGCAGATCTGCGCGGTAAAATCGATGCGTTATTTGTACCAGAATGGAACCCTGATACCGACACGTTTAATGCATTGGTAGAATCCGCTGCACTTGATATCCATGCCTACATCATCCAGTGTAATAATCGCCTTTATGGCGATAGCCGTATTCGTGCACCTTACAAAGAACGCTACCAACGCGACTTAATGCGCGTGAAAGGTGGGAATCACGATTACTGCATCACCGGTGAAATTGATGTAACGACCTTACGCCAATTCCAGTCCAACCACCGTTCACCAGGAAAACCCTTTAAGCCCGTTCCGGATGGATTTGCTCAGGATATGGCACATAACAGAAAAGAATTGCCAAAAGGAGACTCATAATGGTCCAGCAAGAAAATAACAACATGGACAAACACTTTTATCGAGCTTCAGCCACGGATTTTGAAAAAATTCCGGGAAGCCCAATTGCATATTGGGTTAACGACATGGTTATTTCCAGCTTCAAATTTGAAAAGCTACGTGAAGTTGCTGATGCAAAACAAGGCATGGCCACCTCTGATAATGGCCGCTTCTTACGTTTCTGGCATGAAGTAAGCGCGGATAAATCATGTTTTGACTGCAAAAGTGCCGAAGAATCTGAAAGCAGACCTGAGAAATGGTACGCCTACAATAAAGGTGGAGAGTTTCGTCGTTGGTTTGGAAATAACGAATATTTGGTTAACTGGGAAAAAAATGGAGTAGAACTTAAAGAGTTTGTTGAAGAAATTAACAAGCTTAGACCTGGAGGACGCCTAAAAAATCAAGAATACTATTTTCGTGAGAACATAACTTATTCATCGTTAAGCTCTGGCTTATTCTCTGCAAGATATAATCCTACAGGCTTTCTTTTCGATACCAAGGGATCTTGTATATTTCCTATATCTGTAGATAAACATGGGCTACTTGGTCTGTTGAATAGCAAGGTTGCTCAAACTTTTCTGAATATTCTTTGTCCGACACTTGACTACAGTTCAATAGGGATAAATGCGATACCGGTTAAATTACCAGAAAAAAAATTCTTGACCGAGACCCTCATTGAACTGTCAAAAAGTGATTGGGACTCTAATGAGCTTTCTTGGGCATTCAATAGATTACCTCTACTCCCACCAGTTTTCAGTGAGTTATTGTTGGATAACTGCTACCAAAAACTGCGTACATCTATGCACAATAAATCTCAGGAAATGCAACGCCTCGAAGAGGAGAATAACAGTCTTTTTATCGACACCTATGGCTTGCAAAATGAGCTGACGCCTGACGTACCACTAAGTGAAATAACCCTCACCTGTAACCCGCATTATCGCTATGGCGGTAATCTGACCGACAAAGAGCGAGAAGACAGACTGCAATCGGATACCGTCGTAGAACTGATTTCCTATTCGCTCGGCTGTATGATGGGACGCTATTCACTAGATCGTGAGGGACTGGTTTATGCCCATGCCGGTAACAAAGGTTTTAAAACACTAGTTGAAGGAGGTGCTTATATCAGTTTCCCGGCTGATAGCGATGGTATTCTACCTCTGGCCTCAGAGACTTGGTTTGAGGATGATATTGCTGTTCGTTTTGTAGAGTTTATCCGCACTGTATGGGGGAATATTCATCTGGAAGAGAACTTGCAATTTATTGCCGATAGCCTGTGCTTAGCTGCGATCAAGCCAGTGAAAAAAGGAGGAGAAACCTCACGCGAGACGATTCGCCGCTATCTCTCGACCCAATTCTTTAAAGATCACTTGAAGACCTACAAAAAACGCCCGATCTACTGGCTATTCAGTTCAGGTAAAGAGAAAGCCTTTGAATGCTTGGTCTATTTACATCGCTACAATGAAACAACTCTCCCGCGCATGCGCACTGAGTATGTCACGCCCCTGCTCGGCCAAATGGATAGCCGTATTGAGCGCCTGCGCCTGCAGCAGAATGAAGCAGAAACAGCCGAAGCCAAACTCATCGGTAAAGAGATCGATAGCCTGACCAAACAGCTTACCGAGCTGCGTTCTTTTGGCGACCAACTCAAACACTATGCTGATATGAAGATCCAGCTCGATCTCGACGATGGTGTTAAGATCAATTACGGCAAGTTCGGTACTTTATTAGCTGAAGTGAAAGCTATTACTGGTGATAAAGCCGAGTAAGTTCAAAAAGATAAAGCGGAGACACTAGTGTCTCCGCTTTATAACTTTGTTCTCACTGTCCCCTTGTACAAATCAGTTAGATTAGCTATCGAATCTTTAGCATGTGGGATTCGGTCACTCATCAACGTTCAGAGTTGGTATAATCATCTTCAACATTACACACTACCGCCGATTCACAGCCATGGTGCTGATGGCTTAATTATTCCGAGACGTACTGATGGATATCACTCAGCTTCAAACCGGGCTTAACAACAAATTCACCGCAGATCGGATTGTTTTCTGGCACGACCCAGAACAGAGCTTTACTGCACAGCTAACAGAACTCGCCATACTGTGGAACGGGTTGCCAGTAATAGTGCTCAATATGGCAGAGCAGTCACAGCTTCAGACGCGCAAACGCATTGAAATCGATGAACCCACGCAGGGGTTCCTTCTCTACTGGCCCAGTTCAGAACCATCACCAGCTAAAGACTGGTTGCTCGATATACGTCGTTATAGCACCACGTTTTATGCTGATGCAGCCTCAATTCTGCTTAATGACCTCGGCCTCGCCAATATGGCGCTGCGCGACCACATCGCGTCACGTAAAAGCTTTTTCGCCAACAAAGAGCGTATTGCAGCCTTTAAACGTCGCCTGGACGGTCGTGGCGGCATAGAAGATCCGCTATCACTTGATATGAAGATGATAAGTGTCGTGCTGGCCTGTCATGCTCAGATTGCCGAAATAATGAAAAGCATTGGCGATCGGTTACTTGAGAATGCTGAAACCGCTCTTGCTCCGCTAGAACAGCATGGATTGCTGCCTGGATTTTGGCATTTAATGAACCGTGAATATGGATACCATATACCTGAAGGGACAGAACCGTCACTACGCGAACTGATTCGTAAGTTACTGGTGAGTGAATGCTACGAACAGCTTGATACCAAAGAGCGCCCTGTCTGGCTACAGTCACAACTATTAGCCACTCCCACCGGACGTGCGAATGCTATGGCTCTGCTATCTGGATGGCGTGATTCTAACCAGTACAGCAGCAATTTTGCCGACATCTCTGCACAGGTAGCGGATCAGCTCGAACTTGCTTCACGCCTTACAGCGCAAGATATCTGGCTCTGGGGAGAAGTCGAAGGCTTTGAAGCGGTCGAACAAGGTTTGATCCGTGAGCTGATATCTGGATTAAACAACGGTGACTTGAAACTGAATCGAGTAGAGTTTGCCCAACTAATCTCTCGTCGTCGACATGGATTCTGGGCCAGAACTGTACCTAAATATGCATATATTTACCAGGCGCTGCAACAAGCTGAATTGTTGCTAGAACTACGCCGTTCGAAACCGGATGGTTTTCATTACACTTCAGCACAAGAAATGTATCTTGCCTATGAAGCTGAATTGTTCCAGTTTGATGCAGCCTATCGCCTGTTTAATGAAGCACTATTGCACCTGCAAGGACAGTCGGTAGAAGTGCTGGCTGTACTGGCCAGTAAAATCGAAGATCTGTATGTGAACTGGTATCTGTACCAACTGGGACTGACATGGGATGGCTTGCTAGTTAAAGAGCAGTTGCTTGATAACTGGCAACTTGGCCTCCCCTCTCAGCATCGCTTCTATGATACGGTCATCAAAAAACGCTTCGCCCAAAGCGGCGTCAAGCGCCAGTTTGTTATTATCAGTGATGCCTTGCGCTATGAAGTTGCTCATGAGCTCCAGGGACAGATAAATGAAGCCAAGCGCTTCACTGCGCAGCTCAAGAGCCAGCTCGGGGTACTACCTAGCTACACGCAACTTGGCATGGCCGCCTTACTCCCACATCAGCAACTGGACTATGCCGCTACCAACTCAACAGTATTAGTAGATGGACAGAGCAGCGCGGGTTTAGAAAATCGCAGCACTATTCTAAGTAAGGTAGGTGGTATAGCGATTTCGGCCAAAAGTCTGCTGAGCTGGACCCGGGCAGAAGCTAACGAGGCGGTTGGTGACGCAAAGGTAATCTACGTCTATCACGATGTGATCGATGCTCAGAGTGAATCTCAGAAAAGTGAGCTTAAGACATTCATTCATGCCCGCCAGGCTATAGACGAACTGAATGGACTCATCAACAAAATTATCAATGGGTTTGGCGTTACTCGCGTAGTGATCACAGCCGATCATGGATTCTTATTCCAACAGGCCTCAGTTGAAAACGGGGTAAAATCGCCTCTGAAACACGAACCATCTGGAACTCTGGAAGCTTCAAAACGCTATCTCCTTGGTCGCAATTTACCAACAAACGAAGATGTCTGGCATGGGCAATTGCGTAATGTTGTTGGTGGTAACTCTGATGTGGAATTCTGGCTTCCGAAAGGAGTGAGCCGTTTCCATTTTGTTGGTGGAGCCCGCTTCGTCCATGGTGGTGCAATGTTGCAAGAGGTCTGTGTTCCAATACTTGAAGTACAAGAGCTGCGTGGCAAGAAACAAACTCTGTATGAAAAAACCAAAGTCGGCATAGTTCCGGCATACCAACCCATTAAGCTGGTAAATGTGATCGATAAAATCCGCTTTCTGCAGACCGATGCCGTCGATGAACGTCATAAATCAAGAATGGTTCGTTTCTCGGTGGTAGATAGTTCAGAACAAACCGTGTCAGCTATTGAGAAGCTACTCTTTGAAGCGACCTCAAGTAATCTGGATCAACGCCAGCAAGACGTGCGTTTAAAACTGACCGGTGCTCAATTTGACCGCAAGGCGCAGTATCAATTGCTGCTCGTTGATGATGAGGATGGTATTGAAATGGCACGCTATCCAGTCACTATTGATTTGGCAATCCAGGATGAATTCGGTTTTTAATGGCTCGCAAAATAGCGATCCTGCGGATGTGAAAAGTAAATTCTAATGTTGGGTACCAGCTAATCAGTACCCGGGAGCAATACCAGATGCCACATGATGAGATAAATCCTACTGAAGGTGAGTTTGTAGGAAAGGAAACCGCGCAAGAGCCAGCGGTGAATGTCACACATATCACGAACAATGTAGTCATCCAGCAGATGGACGTTTACACGGAGAAGCTTGCCCAGCCGAGCGGAACTACTGTTGATGAGGCTTCTATGCTCAGCATTGACGATGAGTTATCTCAGCATGCCAGCATGGATCTTGATGCCCGTCTGAATCGTTACTTTAAGGGTAAAGTTGTCCGTAAGGATTTGACCAAACAGCTAAAAGAAGGGGCTAATGTCCCTGTCTATGTACTGGAATATCTGCTCGGTATGTACTGTGCTTCAGACGATGATGAAGTGGTACGCGAAGGTCTGGAAAACGTCAAAAAAATCCTCGCTGAGAACTATGTTCGCCCGGATGAGGCTGAGAAAGTAAAATCTCTGATTCGTGAGCGTGGTAGCTTTAAAGTGATCGATAAGATCGGAGTAAAACTCAACCAGAAGAAAGATGTCTACGAGGCTCAGCTTTCGAACCTCGGTATCAAAGATGCCGTGATCCCCGCCAACATTGTTAAAGCTAACGAGAAGCTGCTCACCGGGGGGATCTGGTGTATTGTTACTCTTAACTATTTTTATGAAGAAGGGCAAAGAATTTCGCCCTTCTCAATTTTCAACCTTAAACCTATCCAGATGCCCTCTATGGATATGGAAGAGCTTTTTGCCGCCCGGGCTAATTTCTCAACAGAGCAATGGCTGGATACCCTGATCCGCTCTATCGGCATGGAGCCAACCAATCTGAAGCAACGGGTGAAATGGCACCTGTTGACGCGGATGATCCCCTTCGTTGAGAACAACTATAACGTCTGCGAACTCGGCCCACGTGGTACCGGTAAAAGCCACGTCTATAAAGAGTGCTCGCCTAATTCATTACTAGTCTCAGGTGGCCAGACGACAGTCGCCAATCTGTTTTACAACATGAGTTCCCGGCAGGTTGGGCTGGTAGGCATGTGGGATGTGGTAGCTTTTGACGAAGTGGCTGGTATTACCTTCAAGGATAAAGATGGTGTCCAGATCATGAAGGATTACATGGCATCGGGCTCTTTTTCCCGTGGCCGTGATTCTATCGAAGCCAAAGCATCCATGGTATTTGTCGGCAACATAAACCAAAGCGTAGAAACGTTAGTCAAAACCAGTCACCTGCTGGCACCTTTCCCGGAAGCGATGATCGATACAGCCTTCTTTGACCGTTTCCATGCCTATATCCCAGGCTGGGATATCCCTAAGATGCGGCCTGAATTTTTTACCAATAACTACGGTCTGATCACCGACTATCTGGCCGAATATATGCGAGAAATGCGCAAGCGTAGCTTCTCTGATGCTATCGACCGCTTCTTTAAACTCGGGAACAACCTCAACCAACGTGATGTAATCGCAGTACGCCGCACAGTCTCAGGTTTGCTCAAATTATTGTATCCTCATGGTGTGTTTGGTAAAGAGGAGGTACGTCCTTGTCTCACCTACGCATTAGAGTTACGTCGTAGAATCAAAGAGCAGTTGAAAAAACTAGGCGGCATGGAGTTTTTCGATGTGCATTTCAGCTATCTCGACAACGAAACTCTTGAAGAGTTTTTCATCAATGTACCTGAGCAAGGCGGGAGCCAGTTGATCCCAGAAGGTCTGAGTAAACCGGGAGTTGTGCACATGGTTACCAAGGGTGTCACAGGCCAACTGGGCCTGTATCGCTTCGAGACTCAAATGACCCCCGGTAATGGTAAACACACGACATCTGGCCTAGGCTCCAATACACCAGCAAAAGAAGCAATCCGTATAGGTTTTGATTATTTCAAAGGCAACCTAAATCGCATCAGTGCTACCGCCAAATTTTCCGAGCATGAATACCATCTACATGCCGTTGAGTTACATAACTCAGGCCCTAGTACCAAAACCAGCCTTGCCGCCTTGGTAGCCTTCTGTTCCATTTTGATGGGCAAGCCAGTGCAAGAACAGATGGTCGTGCTCGGAGATATGACACTTGGTGGTGTGGTGAATCCGGTCGAAGATCTGGCTGGTAGTTTGCAACTGGCAATGGATAGTGGGGGCAAACGTGTGCTGCTGCCGATGGCATCAGCTTCTGATATCCCAACTGTGCCTGCTGAAATTTTCTCCAAATTCCAAATCAGTTTCTATGCAGATCCGGTGGATGCTGTGTATAAAGCATTAGGTGTTCAATAACGTCTAACTCATCATCAGAAACAAATAATGGGCAAAATGCCCATTATTTGTTTGAAGTGGTCAACAAAAACTGGCCACCGCGTTAGAGTTTTTCCAGTATCGGTTTTCTGATTCGTTTGGCGGTAACCCACCATTATATTCGTGCGGTCTTAGTGCGCTGTAATATCCAACGATATAGTCCGTTATTGCGTGAGCTGCATCGCTGAAGCTTACATAGCCCGTCGCCGGCACCCATTCGTTCTTCAGACTCCTGAAGAAGCGCTCCATTGGGCTGTTATCCCAGCAGTTTCCACGCCGACTCATACTCTGCCTGATCCGGTATCGCCACAGTAACTGCCGGAACTGCCTGCTCGTATAATGGCTGCCTTGGACGCCCTTCTAAGAGTCAAGCTGTTATCGGGATACTGTTGATCCGCCTGTTTTGATTGCGCAGTAACGTGTAAACTTCGCGGGAGATATATCGCTTTAGACAGCGTATCGCTTCCATTTTTGTATGTCCTTCGGCTACACGCCTGGCGACATATTCCTTTGTTTTTGCGTCAGTTCGTAAGCGTCCGATGGCGATGATGTGAAGTGCACTATTTGCAGCACGATCTCCACCACGATTAAGTCGGTAACGGTTCGTTTTTCCAGAAGAAACGGGGACCGGGCTGACACCACACAGTGCCGCAAATCCTGATTCTGATCTTAACCGTTGAGGATTGTCTCCGGCAGTGATCAGCAACTGTGAAGCGCTTTCGTATCCGATAGCATTACGTTTAATCAGCTCAGGTGCCAACTCGTCGACAATTGCCGCAATCATGACATCCAGATCAGCGATTTCGTCATGTAACTCGAGATAGCGTCGGGCAAGGGACTTTAATGAAATGCGATAAACGTTGGTTACATTGCGGTATTCACTGGCATCAGGTCTCCAGGAACCCAGGGTCCTGATGAGCTGCATGCGCGTCATATTTCTGAGCTGTTCACGTAATTCATCCGGGGCAGAGATAATATTTGAATGGATAATCTGGAGAGCGACTCTGCGGGCTGATATTGCTGTTTTTCGGCAAGTTTTTAATACCCGCAGGGACTCAATCATGCCATCACGCGTTTTGGGAGTAACTGTCCTGATGCCTGAGAATGCTGCATGAGCGGCACATTCAGCATCAATTGTGTCACTTTTACCCCGTTTGCGTCGCTCCATCCGGTCTGGAGCAGTCACCTCAAGAACTTCTAACCCGGCGTTCTGAAAATAACGAAGCAAACCGGAACCATAGGTACCTGTGCACTCAACACCAATTCGCTTTAATGTCCCAAACGAGGTCATCCATGCCAGCATCTGCCGGTAACCTTGTCGTGTTGTGGAGAAATACTGAGTCCCAAGGACTTTATTGTTCTGATCTACGACAGCGGCAACGTGCAAATCTTTATGTGTATCCACGCCACCCACAACGGCAGCTTCGGTAACTTTATCAACCATGACAGAGCTCCTGTGAGGAAACAGAGTTGAATCTCCAGACAGATAACCCGGACAGGACAGTAACGAGACAAGCCGTCAGGCCCTTCTTGAGTCACGCGCATCGGTGAGGAGATGCCTCGCATGAAGGCGCTTCCGGCAACCGACGGGTCCAGGGCAGGACACAAAAGGTCGATCGCTGTGTGAGTCAGGATGCGGGAAGGTCTTCACTGCATCAGTAATCACACCAATCTGGTTAAACGGCAAACTAAGTGGTGGTAAAGACTGACATCGGCATTATTACTATCGCTGTGGAACATCACCCCGACGGGCTTACCACGGGTTTCCCATGCCATTTCCAGTGCTTTCATGGTGAGCCTGCTGTCCGGCGAGAACGACATGGCCCAGCCCACTGGTTTTCTTGCGAACAGGTCGAGAACAACGGCGAGGTACGCCCAGCGCTTACCCGTCCAGATATAGGTCACATCACCGCACCACACCTGATTTGGTTCCGTTACGGCGAACTGTCGCTCAAGATGATTCGGGATAGCAACGTGCTCATGACCGCCACGCTTATACCGGTGAGTCGGCTGCTGGCAACTGACCAGCCCCAGCTCTTTCATGAGTCTGCCAGCAAGCCAGCGCCCCATCTGGTAACCTCTCTGGGTTGCCATTGTGGCGATGCTTCTTGCTCCGGCAGAGCCGTGGCTGATGCCATGCAGTTCAAGTACCTGACTGCGTAATACAGCCCGTCTGCCGTCTGGCTTTTCAGGACGGTTTTTCCAGTATTTGTAGCTGCTGCGATGAACCCCGAACACATGGCAGAGAGTGGCCACAGGATAACGCGCCCTGAGTTTCCCGATTATCGAGAACTGTTCAGGGAGTCTGACATCAAGAGCGCGGTAGCCTTTTTTAATATTTCATTTTCCATTTCAATACGTTGTAGCTTTTTCCTGAGCTCACGGATTTCAATTTGTTCCGGGGTAATGGGGGAGGCTTTTGGTGTTTTGCCCTGCCGTTCATCACGTAATTGTTTCACCCATCGCGTCATTGTGGAAAGGCCGACATCCATAGCGCTGGCTGCATCTGCCACGGTGTAGTTCTGGTCAACGACCAGTTGAGCGGATTCGCGTTTAAACTCTGCGCTGAAATTTCTTTTTTTCATTATGACACCTGTGTTGTTCTGAGGTGAGCATATCACCTCTGTTCAGGTGGCCAAATTCAGTAAACCACTTCAGTTTTAAAAATAGGGCGTGAAGATAGAACTACTTAATTCCCAATGGCGTTACTTTTTTTATTTTTTCGCAAAATCAAACGGATTAACCACCTTCTCCCTATTCGCATCCAGAAAATCAGCCCACCACTGCAACATTAGCCTCCTCTCCCCCAGATGCTCTGCCTTATGAATGTAAGCCGCACGCACAGTGTTACGCTCCTGGTGACTCATCTGCCTTTCCACCGCATCTCTCGACCACAATCCTGACTCAATCAGCGAGCTGCAAGCCATCGTCCTGAACCCGTGCCCACACACTTCCGTTTTCGTATCATAGCCCATCACTCGCAAAGCCTTGTTAACCGTATTCTCACTCAGGGGTTTACGCGGATCATGATCACCAACAAAGATCAGCTCTCGATTTCCATTCATGCTTTTGATCTTTTCCAGAATAGCTAAGGCCTGACGCGACAAGGGAACAAGATGTGGAGTCCGCATCTTCGAACCACGCTGAGAATGCTTGACTCCTTCCAGCGGCTCACGCTCACCGGGGATCGTCCACATGGCCGTTTCAAAATCTACTTCTGACCAACGGGCAAATCGCAGCTCGCTTGAACGGATGAAAACCAATAACGTGAGTTCGACAGCCAGTCGGGTTAACGGTCTTCCAGAATAGTGATCGATACGGTGAAGCAATTCAGGTATACGATTGAGTTCCAGAGCAGCACGATGCTGTCTTTTCGCCGTAGCCACCGCACCGGCAATCTCTTGAGCGGGGTTGTAGTCGATTAATCCGCTCTGCACAGCAAAGCGCATAATCGCGGTAGTACGCTGCTGCAAACGAGCAGCGACTTCGAGACGCCCGGATGACTCCACCGCTTTGATGGGTACAAGAAGATCCCGAGTTTTAAGCTCCGTAATGTTCCGCTTCCCAATGGCAGCAAAGAGATTATCTTCAAGGCTTTTCAATACACGAGCGCTATGCGATGCCGACCATTTTTGATTACTGGCGTGCCATTCTCCGGCAACCACTTCAAACGTTATTGCCTCTTGCTCCTGTTCTACCTTAACGGCTTTCTTGTTCTCACTGGGATCGACGCCATGAGCTAACAGCTTACGGGCTTCATCCCGGCGCGCCCTGGCATCCGCCAGCGAAACCTCAGGGTATTTCCCCAGCGCCAGCATCTTCTCTTTGCCACCGAAGCGATAACGTAGCCGCCAGTATTTGGAGCCGTTAGGGTGAACCAGCAAAACCATACCGTCGCCGTCAGTAAGTTTATAGGCTTTTGCTTCAGGCTTAGCCGAACGAACCTTCACATCACTCAGAGCCATGATGAGTATCCTTTCAAGGGTTCTGTGTGGGTACAAACATTATCGAACCGCGATATACCCGCAGTTGTACCCGCATCAGTAAGTTGATGTAGATTGAATCAGGTTGACTTAGGTTGAGTGAAAAAGCGAGGAAAGCCTTGCGGATACTGGATTTCAGGCACAAAAAAAGACGTCCGTTGACGTCTATTGATGTTCCGATGGTGCCGAAGGCCGGACTCGAACCGGCACGTATTTCTACGGTTGATTTTGAATCAACTGCGTCTACCGATTTCGCCACTTCGGCACTGAAGGGGATGCGGAAACGTTCTGGATTATACCTGTCGGCGGCGGCCATGCAAGCGACAGCGTGTCGTCATTGCGCTAAGTGTTGAAAAAAACAGCGCTATCCTGCGCGGCGTCACCTTTTGCCGCTATTCCAGGGTGCCAATAACATCAGCCATCACCACCGCCCCCTCCCGCAAACCCAGCTCCACCTGCCAGCCGTTCCCCCTTCCCGCTCAATAACACCCAATCCCCACTCAAACTTATCTCAAATTTTTCTCACCTCACTCTCACCTGCATCCCCTTCACAATCCATCTCTCCTCAAACAAATCCCCAATATCCACTCCTCAAATATTCCCCCCAACCCCATCCACCACCATTCCCATATATTCCAGAAAGTTTTAGCCAATGCCTTTTTGTTATTCATCCGCTCCGCAGACAAGTATCAATTTCATCAATATTTTTATAACTTTACATTAATGAAAAGTTTTCTTTTTGCCGTTTATTCCAGGATTTTCCTCAGGCGTGAAGGGTTCCGGTAAACACTATTTTTACTAGTCGCTGTACGAGTCTTGATGGACATATTCACTCGATGAATTAACTCAGGAGAATACTTGTGACGACGTTAAAACCCTTGCTGGCCCGCAACCGCAGCTGGGCGCTGCAGAAGTGTCAGCATGACCCGGACTATTTCGAAAAATGGATCGACGGGCAGCGGCCCCACTCGCTGTGGATCGGCTGCTCCGACAGCCGCGTTCCCGCCGAGGTGCTCACCGGCAGCCAGCCCGGCGAGCTCTTTGTCCACCGCAATATCGCCAACATGCTCGATCCCGCCGACGACAACGTCATGAGCGTCCTGCAGTATGCCCTCCACTACCTTGAGGTGGAGCGGGTGGTGCTCTGCGGCCACTACGGCTGCGGCGGCGTACAGGCGGCGCTCTCTCTGCCCACCCTGCCGCTGGCGCAGGAATCCTCGGCGCTGGCTCGCCGCATCGGCCAGCTGCGCAACACCCTGCATCACGAAATTGTGCAAATTGCCGATGGGTGTGGTGTTGCGGCCTCCCCCGGCGCCAGCACCGACGCGGAGCCCTCTCGCCATGCGCTGGACGCCCTGGTGGAAGCCAACGTTCGCGCCCAGTTCGCCCGTCTGCTGGAGAGTGAACCGGTGCAGACGGTGCTCGCCAGCGGGCGACCGCTCAGCCTGCACGGCTGCGTCTACGATCTGGCTTCCGGCCATTTAACCACCCTCGTCGAACACCTCTCACCGCAGGAGCACGCCCCATGAACACGCTTCGTCAGGACTCTCTCGCCGGCATCGTCGTCTTCCTTGTCGCCCTGCCGCTGTGCCTCGGCATCGCCCAGGCCAGCGGCTTACCGCCCTTCGTCGGCCTGCTGACCGGCATCATTGGCGGCCTGGTCGTCACCGCCCTCAGTCCCTCCCGCTTCGCCGTCAGCGGCCCCGCCGCCGGACTGGTCACTATCGTCGTCGCCGCCATTGAATCCCTGGGTTCCTTCTCCGTCTTCCTGATGGCGCTGGTGCTGGCCGGCGCGCTGCAGCTGCTGTTCGGCATCCTGCGGGCCGGGCGCTTTATCTCGCTGGTTCCCGCCAGCGTCATCAAAGGCATGCTGGCGGCGATCGGCATCCTGCTGATTATGCAGCAGATCCCCGTCGCGCTCGGCACGGCGGAAGAGACCGGACTTGCCGAAGTGGTTCAGGGCAACGCCGCTTTCTCCGTCACTGCGATTACCGTCGCCGCGGGCGGCCTACTCGTGCTCTGGCTGTGGGGCTCGCCGCTTATCCGCCGGGTGAAGAGCCTGCGCTGGATCCCCGGGCCGCTGATCGCCGTCCTGCTCGGCTGCGTGACCACCCTGCTGCTGACCCATTTTGCGCCGCAGCAGCTGGCCGCTCTGCCGCGTATTACCCTGCCGGCGTTCGGCAGCCTCGGCGATCTGCTGGGTGAGCTGGAGTCTCCCGCATGGAGCGCGTGGCGCAATCCGTCGGTGTGGGTGGTGGCGGTGACCCTGGCGCTGGTCGCCAGCCTCGAAACCCTGCTCAGCCAGGAGGCGCTGAAAAAGCTGCGTCCGCAAAATCCGCCGCCTTCGCCGAACCGCGAAATGGTCGCCCAGGGCGTCGGCAATCTGCTCTCCGGCGTGTTGGGGGCGATGCCGATCACCGCGGTGATCGTCCGCAGCTCGGTGAACGTCAGCAATGGCGCGCAGAGCAAGCTGTCGATCTTTATCCACGGCGTCCTGCTGTTAATCTGCGGCCTGTGGTTCAGCGGCCTGCTGACCTTAATCCCGCTCGCCAGCCTCGCCGCCGTGCTGCTGTATACCGGCTATAAGCTGGCGACGCCGCGGCTGTTCATCGAGCAGTTCCGCCAGGGTGCGGCGCAGTACGTTCCGTTCCTCGCCACCATCGGCGGGATTATCGCCTGCGGCATGCTGGCGGGGATCGGGATTGGTCTTGCCACCCAGATGGCGTTCAGCCTCTGGCGCAGCCATCGCCACTCGCTGCAGCTGGCGCGCTACGATGACCACTACGTGCTGCGCATCCAGCAGAATCTGACCTTTATGCACAATCCGCATCTGCTGGCCCTGCTGGCGAAGATTCCGGAAAAGAGCGTGGTGATCGTCGAGCACGACAGCGTCGGCTACCTCGACCCGGACGTGCGGGCGGTGCTGGATGATTTTGCCGAGAACGCCCCGCAGCGCGGCATCCGCCTTAATCAGTGGCCGCTGGCCAGCCGCTGACCTTAACGGGCGGCTGGTCCGCCCGCTTCGCTACCCCTCCGATTGCCAAGCGCCGTGAAAAACCATGCTCTACACTTTCTGGGTTATCACGCCAACCCCAAGGAAATGAACATGAGCATCATTAAAAGCTACGCCGCCAAAGAAGCGGGCGCCGATCTGTCGCTGTGGGAATACGATGCCGGTGAGCTGCAGCCGGAAGATGTCGAAGTTGAAGTGGAATACTGCGGGATCTGCCATTCGGACCTGTCGATGATCGACAACGAATGGGGGATGTCGAGCTACCCGCTGGTGGCCGGTCACGAGGTGATTGGCCGGGTGGCGGCGCTGGGCAGCGCGGCGCAGGATAAAGGGCTGAAGATTGGCCAGAAGGTCGGCATCGGCTGGACGGCGCGCAGCTGCGGCCATTGCGACGCCTGCATCAGCGGCAACCAGATCAACTGTCTGGAAGGCTCGGTGCCGACCATTCTCAACCGCGGCGGCTTCGCCAATAAGCTGCGCGCCGACTGGCAGTGGGTGATCCCCCTGCCGGAGAGCATCGATCTGGCGTCCGCCGGCCCGATGCTGTGCGGCGGCATCACCGTCTTTAAACCGCTGCTGAGCCACCACGTCACCGCCACCAGCCGCGTCGGGGTGATCGGCATCGGCGGCCTCGGCCATATCGCTATTAAGCTGCTGCGGGCGATGGGTGCGGAAGTGACCGCCTTCAGCTCCAACCCGGCCAAAGAGCAGGAAGTGCTGGCGATGGGCGCCGATCGCGTGGTCAACAGCCGCGATCCGGAAGCCTTAAAAGCGCTGGCCGGTCAGTTCGACCTGATCATCAACACCGTGGCGGTAGACCTCGACTGGCAGCCGTACTTCCAGGCGCTGGCTTACGGCGGCAATTTCCACACCGTCGGCGCGGTGATGAAGCCGTTCCCGGTACCGGCCTTTACCCTGATCGGCGGCGACCGCAGCATCTCCGGCTCGGCGACCGGTAACCCGTCCGAACTGCGCACGCTGATGAAGTTTGCCGGGCGCAGCAAAGTGGCTCCGACCACCGAGCTGTTCCCGATGTCGCAGATTAACGAAGCGCTGAAGCACGTTCGCGAAGGCAAAGCCCGCTACCGCGCGGTGCTGAAAGCCGACTTCTGATGGTTCTCTCCCGCCGGGCGGCCCGCTCGCCCGGCGTTTTCCCCGTCGCTTCATCAAACCGTCATCTCCCCGCCATGCCTCTGTAGTCATTGCTTCCCACAATCCGGGCTTCGATAAATGGCTGAACGAGATGCGCGTCACCATGAGAAAGACCTGGCTTCCCTGGCTAATCCTGTCGCCTTCCCTGCTGTTTTTACTGCTGTTTACCTGGTTCCCGCTGGGGCGTTCGGTGTATGACAGCCTGTTTGATACCCGCATGGCCAGCGACGGCGCACAGTACGTCGGGCTGGATAACTTCGCCCGCCTGTTTGCCGACGGCGTTTTCTGGCAGTCGCTGGTCAATAATCTGCTCTATATCCTGCTGACGGTGGTGCCCGGGGTGACCCTCGCCCTGCTGCTGGCGGTCGCCCTGAGCGAGAACCATCGCGTCAACCGCTGGCTGCGCACCGCCTTTTTCTTCCCGATGATTATCCCGATGGTCAGCGCCGCCGCGCTGTGGCTGTTTATCTTTATGCCCGGCCTCGGCCTGCTCGACCACTATCTGGCAAAGCTGTTCGGGCCGATGAACAACAACTGGCTGGGGCGCAGCAACAGCGCGCTGCTGGCCCTGGCGCTGATCGGCGTGTGGAAGTTCGCCGGCTACTACATGCTGTTTTTCCTCGCCGGGCTGCAGAGCATTCCGGCCTCGACGCGGGAAGCGGCGCTGATGGAGGGGGCTACCCGCACGCAGGTCTTTTTTAAGGTCACGCTACCGCTGCTGCGCCCGACCCTGAGCTTTGTGATCACCACCGCGCTGATCTACTCCATCACCCAGATAGACCACGTGGCGGTGATGACCCGCGGCGGGCCGGACAACGCCACCACCGTGCTGCTCTATTACATCCAGAATCTCGCCTGGGATACCCACGACCTCGGTAAAGCCTCCGCCGCCACCTTCCTCACCCTGGCCGGGCTGTTCGCCTTCTCGCTGATTAACCTGAAACTGCTGGAGAAAGGAGCCCACTATGAGCGCTGAAATCTCGCCGCTGCTGGTCCGCACGCCCGCCGCCGCCCGTCCGCTGTGGCTGCGCCTGCGCCGCTCGTCGCCCTTTACGCTCACAGTATTAATGTGCTGCATGGCGCTGCTGTGGGTCAGCCCGTTTATCTGGATGCTGGCGACCTCGTTCAGCGCCACCACCTTCGGCGACGATATGGCGTCGCTGCTGCCGCGCCTGCCGCTGACCCTCGATAACTTCCGCGACGCCTGGCAGAGCGCCGACTGGCTGAGCCTGTACGCCAACACCCTTATCTTCACCTTCGGCACCTTCTGCGTGCAACTGTTGACCATCACCACCGCCGGGTACGTCTTCGCCTGCCACGAATTTCGCGGCAAGCAGACGCTGTTTCTCCTGTTCCTGGTGCAGCTGATGATCATGCCGGTGGTGATGATGGTGCCGAACATGCTGACCCTGAAAACCTTCGGCCTGCTCAACACCCTCACCGGGGTGATGATGCCCTACTTCACCTCGGCGTTCGGCGTGTTCCTGATGCGTCAGGCGTTCCTCGCCATTCCGAAAGAGCTGGAGGAGGCGGCGCTGATGGAGGGCTGCCGCTGGTGGCAGGTGCTGTTCCGCGTGCTGCTGCCGATGTCCTGGCCGTCGGTGCTGGCCTTCGCCACCGTCAGCATTACCTACCACTGGAACGAGTACCTGTGGCCGCTGATGATGCTCAACGATCCCGATAAGCAGGTGCTGACCGTCGGGCTGGTCTCTTTCGCCATGGGCGCCGAATCCGGCGGCCAGTGGGGCACCATCGGCGCCGGGACGCTGATGGTCTGCCTGCCGCTGATGCTGGCGTTCATCCTTTTTCAGAAACAGTTCCTGCGGAGCTTCGGCTTCTCCGGGATCAAATAAGGAGTGATTCATGCTGTTAGCGCACATTTCCGATACCCATTTCCGCAGCCGCGGCGAGAAGCTGTACGGCTTTATCGACGTCAATGCCGCCAACGCCGACGTGGTCTCCCAGCTTAACGCGCTGCGCGAGCGCCCGGACGCGGTGGTGGTGAGCGGGGATATCGTCAACTGCGGCCGCCCGGAGGAGTATCAGGTGGCCCGCCAGATCCTCGGCAGCCTGAACTATCCGCTGTATCTGATCCCCGGCAACCACGACGACAAAGCCCATTTTCTCGAGCATCTTCACCCGCTGTGCCCGCAGCTGGGTAACGATGCGCAAAATATGCGCTATGTGGTGGATGACTTCGCCACCCGCCTGCTGTTTATCGACTCCAGTCATGCCGGCACGTCAAAAGGCTGGCTGACCGACGAGACCATCAGCTGGCTGGAAGCCCAGCTGTTCGAGGGCGGCGACAAACCGGCGACCATCTTTATGCACCACCCGCCGCTGCCGCTGGGCAATGCGCAGATGGACCCTATCGCCTGCGAAAACGGCCACCGTCTGCTGGCGCTGGTGGAGCGTTTCCCGTCGCTGACGCGCATCTTCTGCGGCCATAACCACAGCCTGACCATGACCCAGTATCGCCAGGCGCTGATCTCCACCATTCCCGGCACCGTTCATCAGGTGCCGTACTGCCACGAAGACACCCGGCCCTATTACGACCTCTCCCCGGCCTCGTGTCTGATGCACCGCCATGTCGGCGAGCAGTGGGTGAGCTACCAGCACTCGCTGGCCCACTACGCCGGGCCGTGGCTGTACGACGAAAACATCAGTTGCCCAACGGAAGAGCGCTAACCGCCATGCTCAGTCTGCAAAACATCAGTAAACGTTTCGACGGCAAACCGGCGCTCAGCGCCCTGTCGCTGGATATTCACGAAGGCGAATTCGTGGTGCTGGTCGGCCCGTCGGGCTGCGGGAAAAGCACCCTGCTGCGCCTGCTCGCCGGGCTGGAGCCGGTCAGCGAAGGCCAAATCTGGCTGCATGATGAGAACATCACCGCCACCACGCCGCGCGAGCGCAACTTCGCGATGATCTTCCAGAACTATGCCCTGTTTCCGCATCTGTCGGTGCGCGACAACATCACCTTCGGCATGAAGGTGCGCAAGGAAGAGAAAAGCAGCTGGCTGCCGCGGGTGGACAAAGTGGCGCAGATGCTGCAGCTGGAGGCGCTGCTCGACCGCAAACCGGCGAAGCTCTCCGGCGGCCAGCGCCAGCGGGTGGCGATGGCCCGGGCGATTGTGCGTAATCCGCGGCTGTTCCTGATGGACGAGCCGCTGTCCAACCTGGACGCCAAGCTGCGCAACCAGATGCGCGCGGAGATCATCAAGCTGCGCCAGCGCATCAACACCACCTTCATCTACGTCACCCACGACCAGACCGAGGCCATGACCCTGGGCGACCGCATCGTCATCATGAAGGACGGCTTCATCCAGCAGATCGGCACCCCCCAGGAGGTGTTCGACCAGCCCGCCAACCTGTTCGTGGCCGGCTTCATCGGCTCGCCCCAGATGAACTTCTTCGACGGTGAGCTGGAGAAGAAGGACGGCAAGTACCAGCTCAAGGTGGGCGAGGCCACCGTGGTGCTGGGCGGCAAGGCCCAGGAGCTGCTGACCGGGAAGGGCGTGGGCGAGCGCAAGGTGACTGTGGGCATCCGTCCCGAGCACATCGCCTTTGCCGCTGCCCCTGGCAGCGATACCGTGTCCAGCAAGGTGGACGTGTCCGAGATGATGGGCAGCGAGGTGTACCTGCACGTCAACGCCGTGGGCCGCGACGTGGTGCTGCGCATCCCCACCACCGACCTGCCCGCCGAGCACCGGGCCGGCATCCCCTACGGCACGGAGATCAACTTTGCCTTCCGCCCCGACCTCATCCACCTCTTTGACCCTGAGACCGAGAAGAACCTGATGTACTAAGGGCATTGCTCTCCGCCGATTTGTAGAACCGCCCGGACAAACCGCACCCAGAGGAGGTGAGCGATGGAACTCTGAAGCAGACTGTTTTACCGAAAGAAAAAGGGAGGGTTGCGCATTGAAAAAGATTTTTCTTTGGTTACCCCGGCATTCGCCCTGGACGGAATATGGCACAATCCCTATGGCATTGATGATCTCTATGACCATGAACCCACCGAGATATACCCTCTGACTCCCATCGCCGGTGAGATGATCTATATCAAGAGCACAACATGGCCTATCGAACCGGGGCAGTCTGTATGGCTTACCTATACCAAAAACGGAGAGCCACAGCAGGATGTCGGCGCGGAATGGAAGTACAACGATGGGAATAACAGCTATTGGGAAGCTGCCATCGGCCCCTTTGCACAGGGCGATGTTATAGAGTACACCGTTTATGCAGACAAAGACGGGCAGAACACGCAGTCTATCGGCCCCTTCTCTTTCCACGTAGTGGAATGGGAAAGCGCGCAGTCTGTAGAACTCGGTTCGCAGGAAGAGGGTCTCGTTGTTCTGAATGTAACGTCTGACCAAGGAGATTCCACGCCTAAGCTGGGACTCAGCTTCCCATCTGCTGATGTCCTGCGCTTCCAGTTTTCCCCGCTGGGAGATGTGGCCTTCGAGGCAGGGGCTGCTGACTACAGTATTGAAGAGGACAGCAATAGCATCATTATTTCCACCAGCGCACTTGAAGTGACGGTTACAAAGTCGCCCTACGGCGTGGAAGTGCGGGATTTGGATACCGGCAAACTTCTGACGCAGAACGGAGGCACTGGCAGCGAGCTATCCTGGCTGACGGATGGCGCCGGCCTCGTGAAAAATTTCCGTGGCAGGTATGAATCGCCTTCCAGTGAAAAGTTTTACGGATTTGGGGAGCGTTATAACGGAATTGAAAAGCGTGGAGAAACGGTGGATATTTACGTTTATAACCAGTACCAGAATCAGGGCGAAAGAAGCTATCTGGCCGTACCGTTTTTCTATTCCAGCAAGGGATACGGCTTGTATCTTGATGCCACCTATTACGCTCAGTTCGATATGGCAGACAGCGATCCGAACCAGTATACCTTTACCGTGAATACCTCTGGTGATGATCCTGTGCTGGATTATTATATTATCAG
>OGGO01000563.1_pt1 | contig 34406 bp, 32 predicted proteins | sample 1571231 | NCBI WGS metagenome assembly OGGO01 (sample SAMEA2582036, study PRJEB24529) | metagenome | biome: Human gut stool | place: China | collected 2011 | reverse complement strand
CGCGCCGCAGGCGGGGCAATCAAAGCCCTAGCAGGGCTTTGATTAGTGCGCGGTTTCCAACGCGTAGGAATGTCTACCAAGAAAGATGCCGCCAGACCATTCGGTCTGGGGATTTTTTGTGGTTGGCAGTAGCAGAACGTCTGCCTGTCAATTCCGGTATCTTGGGGTGTATTTTTTTGACGGGTGTGGTATACTTGGATTTGACTCAGAAGAGCAATAAATTTCAGAAGGAATGGAATCATGTCAAAGGATGAATATCTGATCACCGATGCGCCCCTGAAAGCGCTGACGGTTTTTGCAATGCCGATGATCCTCGGCAGCTTTTTCCAGCAGGTCTACAACATGGCCGACTCCATCATCGTCGGTCAGTTTGTTGGTTCCTCCGCGCTTGCGGCTGTCGGTGCCTGTGCTGCGCTGACCAACGTTTTTATTTGTGTGGCGCTTGGTGCAGGTGTGGGTGCAGGCGTGCTTGTAAGCCGCTATTTTGGTGCCAAAGACTATGGCAAAATGAAGACCATCGTGTCAACATCCCTGCTCAGCTTTTTGATCCTGAGCATCGTCCTTGGCGTTTTTGGCTTTTGCTTTTCCCATTCGATGATGAGCGGCTTGCAGACCCCTGCCGACATTCTGGAAGATGCAGTGCTGTACCTGCGGGTCTATTTTGCAGGCTTCCCGTTCCTGTTCATGTACAACATTCTTTCCACCATGTTCACCTCTATCGGGGAATCCAAGATCCCGCTGGGGCTGCTGATCTTCTCGTCCATCCTGAATATCTTTATGGATCTCTGGATGGTAGCCGGTCTTGATCTCGGCGTGTTCGGCGCAGCCCTTGCGACCCTGATCGCACAGGGCATTTCTGCTGTGTTCTCGCTTTTGATCTTCTTTGCGCGGATGCGGCGGTACAAAAGCCCCTTTCACTGGTTCGACGGGCAGGAGCTGCAGTCCATGCTCCGCCTTGCCGTCCCGTCGATTTTACAGCAGTCCACCGTGTCCATCGGTATGATGATCGTGCAGGCTGTGGTAAATCCCTTTGGCACACAGGCACTTGCAGGGTATTCGGCAACGATGCGGGTAGAGAATGTTTTCTCCCTGATCTTTGTATCCATCGGCAATGCCGTTTCGCCCTACGTTTCCCAGAATCTCGGCGCAAAGAAAACCGATCGTCTCAAAAAAGGCTACCACGCCGCACTGATTCTGGATCTCTGCTTTGCCGTTCTTGCATTCGTGGTCATCGAGACCCTGCACACCCAGATCTCCTCGCTGTTCTTGGGCAAGGACGGAACAGCGTTGGCTTATCAGGTGTCCGGTGATTACATGAGATGGCTCGGCTATTTCTTCATCTTCATGGGCATCAAGATGGCGACCGACGGCGTCCTGCGCGGGCTTGGCGTCATGCGCCCGTTTCTTATTGCCAATATGGTAAACCTTGCGATCCGTCTGTCCGTTGCCCTGATCTGCGCACCGCGTTTTGGCATCGCCTTTGTCTGGCTTGCCGTCCCGGCGGGCTGGCTGGCAAACTTCCTTGTCTCCTATGCGGCGCTCAGAAGATCGTGGCCCGCAGACAATGCGGCTTCCACCCGATAACCTCTGTTTCTGGCAAAGTTTGGAACTTCGCCCCCCTTGATCAAAGCCTCTGACCTCGGTCAGGGGCTTTTTTGCTGCGTCATCCACCCGTCCATGCTGGAGCGGAACGGCACAAAATACCCCCGGCAGGCTATCGTTCTTGCGGCGGTAGCCTGCCGGGGGGTATCGCGTTATCCTGTCAGAAGTTTTCTGCCTTACACCTCGTGCTCCGCCCAGTCCTGACTGCGGCCCACGGCCTTGTGCCAGCCCTTGACCAGTTTTTCCCGCTGGGCAGCGTCCATTTTGGGTTCAAACAGCTGGTTGCAGCTCCACAGATGGCTGATCTCCTCCCGGCTCTTCCACACGCCGGTGGCAAGACCGGCCAGATACGCCGCGCCAAGGGCGGTGGTCTCCCGGATGGCCGGGCGCAGCACCTCCTTGTTCAGGATATCGGACTGGAACTGCATCAGGAAGTGGTCGCGGCTGGCACCGCCGTCCACCTTCAGGGTGCTGATGGTGATATCGGTGTCCTTTTCCATCGCCCACATCAGGTCGGCGCTCTGGTAAGCGATGGATTCCTCGGCCGCGCGGATGATGTGGTTCTGGGTGGTGCCGCGGGTAATGCCCAGAATGGCACCCCGGGCATACATATCCCAGTAGGGCGCGCCCAGACCGGTAAAGGCTGGCACGATGTACACGCCGCCGTTGTCCGGCACCTTCTGGGCGTAATACTCGGAATCGCAGCTGTCTTGAATGAGGTGCATCCCGTCCCGGATCCACTGGATGACTGCGCCGCCCACAAAGACGGAGCCTTCCAGCGCATACTCCACCTCGCCGTCAAGGCTGATGGCGATGGTGGTGACCAGACCGTTCTTGCTCTGGTAGATCTTGTTGCCGGTGTTCATCAACAGGAAGCAGCCGGTGCCGTAGGTGTTTTTCACGTCGCCGGGCTTAAAGCAGCCCTGCCCGAACAGCGCAGCCTGCTGGTCGCCCGCAATACCGGCTACCGGCACATCCACGCCCTGAATGTTGGTATAGCCGTATACCTCGCTGGAGTCTTTCACACTGGGCAGGATGCAGCGGGGGATGTCCAGTGCCTTGAGCAGGGTGTCGTCCCAATCCAGCGTGCGGATGTTGTACAGCATGGTGCGGCTGGCGTTGGTGCGGTCGGTAACGTGCACCTTGCCGCCGGTCAGCTTCCAGACCAGCCAAGTGTCCACCGTGCCGAACAAAAGCTCCCCTGCTTCGGCCTTTTCCCGTGCACCGGGGACGTTCTCTAAGATCCACTTGATCTTGGTGGCGGAGAAATAGGCGTCCGGCACAAGGCCGGTGTTTTCCCGGATATAGTCTGCCATGCCGGGGGTTCTGAGCAGCTCGTCCACAAGGGGCGCGGTGCGGCGGCACTGCCAGACGATGGCGTTATACACCGGGCGTCCGGTGTTCTTGTCCCACAGGATCGTAGTCTCGCGCTGGTTGGTGATACCGATGCCCGCAATGTCCCTGGGGTCTACGCCGCTCTGGGCAATGACCTCGTTCATTACGCCGTACTGGCTGGACCAGATCTCCATAGGGTTGTGCTCCACCCAGCCCTGATGGGGGTAGATCTGCTCAAATTCCCGCTGCTGCACGCAGACAATGTTCTGCTCGTTGTCAAACAGGATCGCCCGGCTGCTGGTAGTGCCCTGATCCAACGAGAGGATATATTTGGTCTGGCTCATAATGCTCTCTCCTTGCTCTGAAGCTGGGCGCAAAACAAAAAAGAGCGCACCAAACAAAGCCATCTGCTCTGTCTGTCGCTCTCCTGCTCTGCGCAAACATATTCTGTGCTTATTGTACACTCTCCGCAAGCAAAATACAAGCATCCGCGCAATTTTTGGATATTCCGTACAACGCCGCCGCCCCGCTGTTGAACACTCTGCCGAAAGACATTTAAAATGCGCTCCTCTTCTCCCCCCTCTTATAAAAAAGGATAGCGGAACACCACCGGTGTTCCGCTATCCCAAAATCCATATCACTCGATCAGGCCGTTGAGCAGGGTCAGGCACTTGCGGCTGTGCAGCTTGCGGATGGCCTTGGCTTCGATCTGGCGCACACGCTCGCGGGTGACGCCGAAGTCGCGGCCGACCTCTTCCAGCGTGCGGGGACGGCCGTCGTCCAGACCAAAGCGCAGACGGATGACCTTTTCCTCGCGGGGGGTCAGGCTCTTGAGCGCCAGATTGATCTGCTGTGCCACCATGGCGCGGTCGGCTGCCTTGCCGGGTGCTTCGGCGTTTTCGTCAGCAACGAAATCGCCCAGAGAGGAATCCTCTTCCTCGCCCACGGGGCTTTCCAAGCTGGCGGGCTCCTGTGCCATGCGCTGGATCTCGCGCACGCGCTCCACGCTCATGTCCATGGCCTTTGCCAGCTCTTCCGGGGTGGGCTCGTGACCGTTCTGGTACACCAGCTGGTTGGTGGCCTGACGCATCCGGTTGATGGTCTCCACCATGTGCACCGGAATGCGGATGGTACGGGCCTGATCCGCGATGGCGCGGGTGATGGCCTGACGGATCCACCATGTAGCGTAGGTGGAGAAGCGGAAGCCGCGGTCGCAGTCAAACTTCTCGGCAGCCTTGATCAGGCCGATGTTGCCCTCCTGAATGAGATCAAGGAAGGCAAGATTATGACCGACGTGCTTCTTGGCGATGGACACCACCAGACGCAGGTTTGCCTCGCTCAGGCTGCGGCGGGCGTTCAGGCCGTCGCGGCGGGTCTTGAGCAGCTCCTGACGGCGTTCCTCGCTCAGGGGGCCGTTCTCCACGGCTTCCATGGCCTTTTCCTCGTCTGCCTTTTCCTCGGCATCCTCGGCGGACTTTTCGCTGTCCTCGTCCAGATCCTCGTTGTAGCTGCGGCTGTTCTCGTCCTCTTCAAAAGAGAAACGGGCGCTGTTCTTCTTGATGTACTCCGGTGCGCCGTACTTCTGGCGGTCTGCCTGCAGAATGTGCGCAGCCTCGGCACCGGCATGGATGCGGCGGCTCAGCTCCACCTCCTGCTCGGCGCTCAGCAGCGGGATCTGACCGATCTGCTTGAGGTAGTTCTTCACCGGGTCGTCCAGCAGCTCGTCCATGGCAGCCTTCAGGTCTGCCGGGTTCTCCTCGGCATCCTCTTCGTTTTCATCGGCAAGGCCCATGTCATCGTTGTTGTTCTCGGCGCTCTCCACCTCAGCAATGATGCTGTCCACGTCCAGACTCGGCTCGTTCTCTTCCTCCAGGATCTTGATGCCGCGCTCTTCCAGCAGGGTGTAGAGGGTATCTACATCCATGCGGCATTGTGCCGCCAGCGCCTTGGCCTCCTGTGCAGAGAGGGTGCCCTCGCCCTTAGTCAACAGTTCCTTCAAAGTCATGCCCATTTTTTCTCTCCTTCCCACTCCGGGGAAAATTCTGTAATATTGCCCTGTGCATCAGATCACAAGGCCGCCGTTCACCCCGAACACCTGTCCGGTGATGTATCCGGCATCCTCGCCGGCCAGAAAGACCAGCAGCTTTGCAACTTCTTCCGGGGTGCCCAGCCGCCCCACAGGGGTCTCCTCGGCCAGCGCCGCCTTGTCCTCGGCGGTAAAGGCCGCCATCATGTCGGTCTCGATGACCCCCGGCGCTACGCAGTTCACCGTGATGCCGCTGGGGCCTTCTTCCTTGGCCAGTGCCTTGGTCAGGCCGATGAGCCCGGCTTTCGCGGCGGAATAGTGCACCTCGCAACTGCCGCCGGTCTGGCCCCACATACTGCTCACGGTCAAAATACGGCCCTGCTTGCGGCGGATCATGCCGGGCAGCGCCAGCTGGCACAGGTGGAACGCACCACTCAGGTTCACGTCCAGCATCCGCTGCCACTCCTCCGGGGTGATGTCGGTAAACAGCTTCTGCTGCGCGATGCCGGCGTTGCACACCAGCACATCCACCCTGCCCATGGCCTGCTCCACCGCGTGGAACGCCAGCTCACAGCTGGCGCGGCTGGCTACATCGCACTGGATGGCGATGCACCCGGGCAGCTGCTGCTCCAGCGCAGCGGCTGCAGCGGCATTCTGGTGGTAGAGCACCGCCACCTGATACCCTGCTGCCGCAAAGGCGCGGGCAGCGGCAGCACCGATGCCCCGGTCACCGCCGGAGATCAGCACCCGGCGCGCCGCAGCGGGCGCGGCAGGGGCAGGCCGTTCTTTTACGGGCTGCGGCGCTGGCTCTTCGGGCAGCTCCACCGCAGGCGGCTCTGCGGGTTTTTCCAGCGTGATCACCCGGGTGGGCTCCTCCGCCACAGGTGCTGCCGGTTTTTCCAGCGTCATGATGCGGGTGGGCTCGTCCACCACCGGCTCCACCGGCGCAGCCGGCTTTGCAGCCGGTGCGGCAAGGGGCTCCGGTGCGCTCTCTTCCTCCGGCACCTGAAAGGTCAGTTCAAACTCGTCCTCGTACAAGAGTGTATCCCTCCTGTTCGGTATTCTCGGCCGGGCGCAGTGCTCCGGCCGGAAAAACCCTGTGCCCATCCCCAGACAGTGCAGCGTTCCGTTCGTATGTCCGGCAAAGGTCCGGTGCTTTGGCGTGCCCGCCTGTGCTTATGATGGGTTTCGACAAGATTCCATTGAATAATATACCACAATCCAGTCCAAAAAGAAAGTGGGAACCGCAATTTTTTACGCAGTTCCCACTATTTTTCCTTATTTCCCCCGGTTTTCGGGCACCGGGGGCTTCCAGCGGGGTCTGCCCGCCCGCTTTTCCCGCAGGGAAACAAAAAACGCCTGCAAAAGCTGCTGCGCTTCGGCCTCCCGCAGCCCCTTTTCCACCACCGGGTGGTGGTTGAAGGGCAGCGCGAACAGGTCGGTCACCGAGCCGCAGCACCCGGCTTTGGTGTCGGCAGCGCCGTACACCACCCGGCGCAGACGGCTGTTGATGATGCCGCCCGCGCACATGGGGCAGGGCTCTAAGGTAACGAACAGCTCACACTCCCACAGCCGCCAGCCGCCCAGCGCCTTGCAGGCGGCATCAATAGCCAGCAGCTCCGCGTGGTGCAAGGCGTTTTTCTCGGTCTCCCGGGTGTTGTGCGCCATGGCCACCACCTCGCCGTGCCGCGCCACCACCGCGCCCACCGGCACCTCGCCCAAGGCGGCGGCTTTGCCGGCTTCTTCCAGTGCAAGACCCATCAGTTCAAAATCGGTCATGTATCCCATCCTCTCATCCCATCGCCAGCACCAGCAGATTGTTTGCACTGTGCAGCAGCATCCCCGGCCAGAGATGCCCGGTGCGGTCTGCCAGCCACCCCAGACCCAGCCCGCACACCAGCGCATAGACCATGGCGGCGGCGCTGCCGTGCTGCAGGGCGAACAGCACCGCCTGCAAAAGAATGGCCTGTTCCCTGCCCAGCGGCTGCGCCCGGCGCTGCACCGCGCCCCGGAACACCCCTTCCTCCACCAGCGGAGCCAGCAGGCAGACCCGGAAAAACCGCGCCGCGCCGCCCGGTGCAGCGGGCAGCAGCGCCGCCAGCGCCTTGCCTGCCAGCAGATAGCCCACCGCCCAGCCAAAGGCCGAAAGCAGTGCGGCGGTGCGGGGGTTCAGCTTGTGCATGGTCGGTCTCCTCCTGCTATGGTTCGTTCCCGGCTATAGTACCATATCTGCCGCCGGGTGCGCAAGGTTTCGGCGTTCTGTCGTGGCAAATTTATGCAAATTATTGACATATCGCCCTAAATGGTGGTATAATAATTTCCAACCTTTTTGATGAAAACGTTGCGTATACTGTAATTTACCGGTAGACCGGAGGTATTATTATGATCCGTATCCTCACCGATTCCGCGTGCGACATCCTGCCCGCCGAGGCGCAGCAGCTGGGCGTGACCGTGATCCCCCTGAATGTGACGCTGGAGGACGGCACCGTCCTGCGGGACGGCATCGACATGACCCCCAGCGAATACTATGCCCATCTGGCAGCCTGCCGCAAGCTGCCCACCACCAGCCAGCCCAGCCCGGAGCAGTTCGAGCAGCTGTATCTGGACGCTGCTGCCGCCGGGGACGAGGTGCTGGGCATCTTTTTGTCCGATGCCCTGTCCGGCACCGGTCAGTGCGCAAGACTTGCTGCCGACCTTGCCAACGTGGACAATGTGGTGTTCGTGAACACCGAGAACGTCTGTCTGGGGCAGTCTTTGCTGGTGCGGCTGGCTGTGCAGCTGCGGGACGCCGGCAAAACCATCACCCAGATCGCCGCCGATCTGGAAAAGGCCAAGCAGCACCTGCATCTGGTGGCCGCTGTGGACGATCTGAAGTACCTGCGCAAGGGCGGCAGACTGTCTGCCGCCGCCGCTGTGGCGGGCGGTATGTTGGGCATCAAGCCCATCCTCGCCGTCATAGAGGGCAAGGTGGCGCTGGCCGGTAAGGCGCGCGGTCTGCCCGGCGTGTATGTGGCGCTGTTCAAGAAGATCGACGAGATGGGCGGCATCCACCCGGACTACACCCCGCTGCTGGGCTACACCGTCAACCACCGGGAGCTGCAGCCGCTGCTGACCTACCTGCAGGACAACCTGCATCTGGACGCACCGCTGGTGCGCCAGATCGGCTGCGTCATCGGCACCCACACCGGCCCCGGCGCCTTCGGCATCGCATTCTTTGATAAAGAACTGGTGCTGGAATAAAACCTATTGAAAGCTAAAACAAGTCGGACAGCCCGCGGACTGCCCGACTTGTTTTTTGTGGGGGAGTGCAAACTCCCTCAGTCAAAACCTGACGGTTTTGCCAGCTCCCTCTGGGAGGGAGCCTCTGGCGCGCCCGCAAACTTTGCACTTTAGCCGGAAACTTTCCCGCTATGCCAAAGGCCCCATCCTTGAGGGGGCTGTCGCGGCGATAGCCGCGACTGGGGGAGTTCAGTTTGTCTCTTACAGCACCGCGTCCGAGATGAGCTTGCCCAGCAGCAGCACCAGCACCACCAGCATCATGGGGCGGATGAAGCGGGCACCCTTTTTCAGGGCAAAATGGGAGCCAAGCAGGTTGCCCAGAATGTTGCTGATTGCGCAGGGGATGCCGATGTGGAACACCACCAGACCGTTCATCAGGTAGGTAAACAGGCTGGCGTAGTTGCTGGCCAGATTGAGCACCTTGCCGTTGCCGTTGGCGGTGCGCAGATCAAAGCCCATCAGGGTGGTAAAGGCAATGATGGCAAAGGTGCCGGTGCCCGGGCCCATAATGCCGTCGTACAGGCCGATGCCCAAACCGATGGCCAGCGCCAGTAAGATTTTTTTCAGATCCAGCGTGCCGTCGTCCCGGTTCTCATCCGGCAGGTTGCGCTGCCACAGAATGATGACCGCCGCCACCGGCAGGATGATGAACATCATGGTGCGCAGCATCTTGTCACTGAGCAGCAGCACGATGTGCGCGCCCAGCGCACTGCCCGCAAAGCTGCCGATTGCTGCAAGAACGCCCACCTTCACGTTTATGGCACCGCTTTTGAAAAAGTTTGCCGTGGCAAAGGTGGTGCCGCAGGCGGCGCTGAACTTGTTGGTGGCATAGGTGTAGTGGGGCGGCAGCCCGGCAAACAGATAGGCCGGCAGACTGATCAGCCCGCCGCCGCCGGCTGCCGAATCCACAAAACCTGCAAAGCCGCTCATCAGCATGAGAAACGCCATCATCCACGGCGAGATCGTGATACCCATTGTTATAATTCCTCTTATCTTTCCAAGTCGTTTGTTCTTTTTCAGGAGACGCGCGCCTTAGACCATATAAAACCTCTCCTCACAGGGCAATACACAGCCCGGGATACCCGCGCACAGCAGGGGTATTCCGGGCACATTTTGCAATTTTAAGACGTTTTATTACAGATTGTTTTTAAAGAAGCGGTAGGCGTTGCGCCAGTAGATGGCTTCCACCTCGTCCTCGGTAAAGCCCTCGCGGCGCAGTGCCTCGGCCAGCAGCGGCATATCTGCTGCCGTTTCCAACTCGTGCTGGCCGCCGATGCCGTCAAAGTCGCTGCCAAGGCTGATGACCTCAATGCCGCCCACCTGCTTGAAGTGTGCCGCGTGCTTTGCCAGCCGCTCCACCGTGCTGCGGCAAAGCTTCGGGTGTGCCGAGTCTGCGTCCACAAAGGAAGCGCAGTAATTCAGCCCCGCAATGCCGCCCTTTTCTGCCAGTGCACGGATCATCTCGTCGGTCAGGTTGCGGTTGTGGGGCGACAGCGCACGGCAGTTGGAGTGGCTTGCCGCAAAGGGGCGGGTGCTGTGGTTTGCAATGTCCCAGAAGCCCTTATCCGAAAGGTGGCTCACGTCTGCGGTGATGTGCAGCCTTTCCATCTCCTCCAAAAAGGCAAACCCCCGCTCGGTCAGGCCGGTCTCGGTGTTGGCTACCAGCGGCCCGCCGGGGTTTGCGTTGGGGGCTGCCAGCTCGTTGGGGTAGTTCCACGTCAGGGTCATCATGCGCACGCCCAGTTCCTGCAGCCGCCGCAGCACGCCCAGACTGCCCTTGCAGCAGCCGCCCTCTTCCACCGTCAGCATAGCGCTGAGCTTGCCTTCGGCGCGGTTGCGCTCAAGGTCGGCGGCGGTGTACACCGGGGCGATTTTTTCCGGGTAAGCCGCCATGAGCCGCTTGAAGATGTCGATCTCTTCCAGCACGCTTACCAGCGGGTCAGCCCCGGGAGCGGGGTCGGTCAGATCCACATAGGCCGCAAAGCATTGCAGCAGATAATCTCCCTGCTGCAATTTTTCAAGGTCGATATGCAGATTGTTGTGTAAAAAGCTTTTGGGTGCGCCCGCCTTTTCGGCGCGGCGCAGTTCGTACAGGGTATCGCAATGCAGATCCCAAACCTTCATGATGGATACACTCCTTTATGCTTCTTCTCCCAGCAGCTGCAGCAGCTGTTCGGGGTTCATGGACAAAATCGCGCCGTCTGCCCCGCCGGTAACGGTGTCGGCCAGCGACTGCTTGGCCTGCTGCAGTTCCACGATCTTTTCCTCAATGGTGTCCTGCGCGATCAGCCGGTACACCTGCACCGGGTTGCGCTGACCGATGCGGTAGGCGCGGTCGGTGGCCTGATTCTGCGCGGCAAGGTTCCACCACGGGTCGTAGTGGATGACGATATCGGCGGCGGTCAGGTTGAGGCCCGTGCCGCCCGCCCGCAGCGAGATGAGAAAGACGTCTGCCTCGCCCTGATTGAACCGGCGCACCTGCTCGGCACGCACCGGCTTCGGGGTAGAACCCTGCAAAGTAAAGTGGCTCACCCCGGCTTCGTCCAGCCGTTTTGCCAGCAGCTCCAGCATGGAGGTGAACTGGCTGAACAGCAGAATGCGGTGCCCGCCCGCCACCGCCTCGGTGACAAGCTCCAGACAGGCGTCCAGCTTGGCGCTGCTGCCCGTCCAGTTGTCTGCCACAAGGCGCGGGTCGCAGCAGATCTCCCGCAGCCGCATCAGCACGGCAAACACGGTCATCTTGTCCTCCGGCTTTGCCGCCCGCAGCTTTTCCCGGGCGTCCACCACCGCCGCCAGATACAGCTTGCGCTGCTCGGTTTCCAGCTCAACGCGGCGCACATTCTCGGTTTTGGGCGGCAGCTCCCGCAGCACCTCGGACTTCATGCGCCGCAGGATGAAGGGGCCGGTGAACTGGTTCAGCCGCCGCACGGCGTTGGCATCCTCGTCCTGCACGATGGGCTTTTCAAACCGGGCGCAGAAGGTCTTGTAAGGGGGCAGATACCCCGGCATCAAAAAGGAGAAGATGCTCCACAGCTCGCCCAAGCGGTTCTCCACCGGGGTGCCGGTCAGCGCAAAGCGCACCCGGCTGTTCACCCGGCACACCGCCTTGTATTTCTGGGTGGTGTGGTTCTTGATGGCCTGCGCTTCGTCCAGAATGCAGGCGTAGAAGCTTTGCCCGGCATACAGTTTTTCGTCCCGGCGCAGCAGGTCGTAGCTGGTGATGACGATGTCCGCCTGTGCCCACCCATCGACCAGCGCGGCGCGGTGGGCGGCATCGCCATCCATGGCAACGCTTTGCAGCTGCGGGGTGAACTTCTGACATTCCTCCTGCCAGTTCAGCACCAGCGATGCCGGGCAGACGATGAGGCTGGGCAGGCACTGCCCGCCCTCCTTCATGGCCAGCAGGTAGCTGAGCACCTGCACGGTCTTGCCCAGACCCATATCATCAGCCAGAATGCCGCCCATGCCGTAACCGTCCAGTGTGCGCAGCCAGCGGTAGCCGTCCCGCTGGTATTTGCGCAGGGTCTTTTGCAGGGAGAGCGGCGGGGTATATTCGCTGTCCCGCACGGCGTGGAAGCTGCGGCTGATGCGCCGGAAAGCATCGTCCCGGTCGAACCGCAGGCCGTTCTGCCCCGAAAGCGCCCAGTCCAGCGTGGGGGCGCGGTAGAGCGGCAGGGCGGCGTGGCCGTCCTTCAGCTTTGCGCCGGAAAGCTCCAGCGTGTCGTTCAGCTCGTCCAGCCCTTCCAGACTGTCGTCCAGCCGCAGCAGACTGCCGTCCCGCAGGCGGTGGTAGCGTTTTTTCTGGTGCAGGGACTGCAAAAGCTCCCGCAGCTCTTCCACCGGGAACGCGCCGGTGTCCACTTCCAAGTCCAGCACGCTGCCGTGCACCGACACCCCTACCGAAATTTTAGGCGGGGCGGCCTGCAGGTTGCGGAAGGCATCGGTCTGGTACACCTCGCCCATGGCCAGCAGGGCGGGAATGCCCTCTTCCAGCAGCTGGAAAAGCGCTTCCTCCCCGGAAATGCTGTAATGCCCGGGCTTGCCGCTCTCGGGTTCCAGATAGGTTTCCAGCAGCCGCTTTGCCCGGTTCTCGGTGCGGGCATCCCGCAAAAGATCCGGCGGCACCGGCTCGCCGGGGGCTACCCTGTCCTCGCCGTACAGAAAGACCGGGTACGCCGTGACGGTAAGCCCCCGGTCGGCGTCCAGATAAAACTGAACCACCGGTTCCAGCGGGATCTGGTTCAGCAGCAGCCGGTCGGGGTCCACGATGTTGACCCGGTTGCCCAGCTCCGGCAGCACATAGCTGCAAAAGGCGGCGGCATCCGCGCTGGTAAAGAACAAACTGCGCCCGCCAAAGGCATCCAGCACCGGCAGCACCCTGCGGCACTCCTCCCGCTGCATCCGCCAGAGGGTGGTCTCGCCCAGCAGATAAGCATAGTCCAGCCCCTGCACCCCGCTGAGCGCCGGGGTACAGCTCAGCTGCACGCCGCCCTTGCGGCGCTCCACCTTCAGGCTGATGACCGGCAGACCCTCTTTCAGGGTATAGCCGCCCACAACGCCCTCGGCGGCGTAAAGCTCCACAAGGTCATCCAGCCCCTCGCCGGTCAGCGGCAGACCGCCCGCCGGGCCTTTCTCCCAGCCGGAGCGCACCGTACCCTCGGCTTCAAACGCCTGCCGGGCGCTCACCTGACGGCGCAGCAGCCGCAGCAATTGCTGTGCATCCGGGGCAAAGGCGTCCCACCGGTGCACAAACGCCAGCGACTTGCCGTAGCTGACGCTTTCGCCCTGCTCGACCGCATCCAGAAACTGCGGGATGCTTTTTATCAGATACTGCCGCCCGCCGATGCCGTCCGAGACCCGCAGCCGCAGCCAGACACGGTCGTTGTGCACCGTAAGTTCCGGCTCCAGCAGGGCAAAGCCGGTGCGCTGGGCAGCGGGCTGGGGCTGCTGCTGCGCATCCTCCCGCTGGTAGCGTTTCAGCAGAAGCTGGGCTTCATAGTCGGTCTCCGGCTCCTCACCCCGCCACTTGCGGCCGAACAGCATATCCAGCCCGGCGCTGTAGCTGTCCTTGCGGGGTTCGGTGCTCAAGCCTGCAACGCCCCGCTGCACCCCGGGGATGCTCTCCGGCTTTTTTGCCGGGGCATCCGGGGCAGGCGGGTTCTTTTCTGCGTCCTGCAGCAGCAGCGCGCCGATATGCTTGCAGTAGGTGCCGTCGCCGTTTTGGTTATAGGGGCAGTCGCAGGAGGCGCTGACAAAGCTGCCGTTTTCCCGCAGCCAGACCTGCGTATAATAACAGTCCGGCCCGCTGCCCTGCACCAGCGCTGTCAGGTGCCGCACCCCGTCCTCGTTGGTGGTGCAGCTGCTTTGCAGGATGCGCTTGCGGTACTTCTGTGCCCGCTCAAAGATGCTTTTGCCCAGCAATGCGCGGATCTCCTGTGCGTCCATGTGGTCTCCCTCCCCTGTGCTGTCGCGGTTTCGGTCTATTTTATAAGAATACCGCGTTCCACCCCGGGATGCAAGGGCAGAAGGGTAAAAAACGTTTAGAAAGCGCGGGCGGGACGATTTTGAATGGCTTCCGCTACGCTCTAGCCATTTTCAGCGGAAGAATTATTTTTATATAGAGCAATACCGGAGCGTCTGCGGACGCTCCGGTATTGCATTTTTCACGGGAAAGGCCGTAAAGGCAAACGGCATTTATCGTGTTATAGTAAGTTCACAACTGTTCAGCCCTGTTTTTCTGCGGGGGCTGTGCCGTGCTTGCGGGTCTTGAGGTGGTACATCTCCTGATCCGCCTTGTCGATCAGGTCGTGCACGGTGGCAATGTCCGGCTCAAGGCGGGCACAGCCGATGCTGATCTCGATCTGGTAGGGCTTGCCGGAGGCGGCGTTGGCGGCATCCAGCTCCCGCTGGATGGAAGCGATCAGGGTGCGCACCTCCACGCTGTTGCAGCCGCAGGCGATGCAGAATTCATCGCCGCCGTAGCGCGCCAGCACGCCGTTATAGTTGGCGCACACCTTTTTCAAAATGCCCGCCAGCAGCACCAGCGCGGCGTCCCCCTCCAAGTGGCCGTACTCATCGTTGATGTGCTTGAAGTGATCCATGTCCATCATGAGGAAGTGCAGCGAGCGGTTGGGGTGGCGGCGGTAATAGGGCAGCTCGCTTTCCAGATAGCGCAGCGCCACGATACGGTTGCTGACGCCGGTCAGGGTGTCCACCGTGAACTTGGTCTGCAGCACCAGCACATACACACACACCAGCCCCAGCGTAATGCCGCAGCACAGCAGCCCGCGCCCGGGCAGCCAGCCTTGCAGCAAAAAGCCTGCCGCCGGCGCAAGCGCGAGCAGCAGCAGGGTCTTCAGTTCCTCTTTGGGTGTTTCCTGCTTCCAGTGGCTCAGCGTCCAGCTGCAGCGGAGAAAGGCAGCTGCCAGATAGGTAAGCCCCACCAGCTTCGCCCCCCAGAACAGGGTGCTGCCCCGCAGCCCTTCTGCATCCAGATAGCAAAAGCCGTTTTCGTCCCGCGCTGTCAGCAGCACCAGCAAAAGCAGTGTCACCGGTGCGGCGCTGAGTGCCAGCCTGCGGCCGTCCTCCATCCATGTACGCCCCAGCTCTACCTCCACATACAAAAACACCAGCAGGCAGCAACACGCCGCCAGCAGATAAAACAAAATACTGCCCCCGGCGTTCAGCCGGTAGGTCAGGGGGATGCCCAGCTCCTGCCACGCACCCATCTGCGCCAGCGCACTGTTATAATCCACCAGCGTCAGCGCCTCGGCAGACCACAGCAGCGCTGTGAACAGCCGCCCGGGCAGGCTTTTATCCCGCATTTTCTGCTGCGCCCGCAGCAAGGCCGCCAGCGTGATCAGACAGACTGCACTGACCTGAGTATGGGCAATAGCATCCATGCTGCAACGCTCTCCTTTTTCTTAGGGCGGCTTTATGCCGTCCCGACCCTTTCCGTTCTTCCAACGTTCCTTTTTCGCACAGCCTTATTGTACCAAACCCATAACAAATATGCAACATATCCTGAAAATTTCATACAAAAAGAGACACCGGAACGTCTTTTGGCGTTCCGGTGTCTCTTGAAAAATTACTTTGCCTGCGGATGGGTGGCGTCGTTGCGCAGGGCGCTTTCGCGGATCTTTTCCAGCGTCTGCTCGCTGAGGATGTGCTCTGCCTTGCAGGCGTCCTCGGCGGCGGTCTGCTCGTCCACGCCCAGCTGCACAAAGAAGTGGGTCAGCAGCTGGTGGCGGCTGTAAATGCGCTGGGCGATCTCCAGCCCGGGCTCCAGCAGGGTCAGGTTGCCTTCGCCGTCCACCGCGATATAGCCGTTCTCCCGCAGCTTTTTCATGGCGATGCTCACGCTGGCTTTGGTAAAGCCCAGCTCATTGACAACGTCAATGGAGCGCACTTTGCCCATACGCTGGCTCAGCATCAGGATCGTTTCAAGATAATCTTCCGCGGACTGGTGGATCTGCATGGTTTGTCCGGCCTCCTGCCTTATTCCCTCTGGGGGATTTTTCCGACAGGGGATGTGTACCCTCTGTCGTATGTTAAAGGATATCACATTTTTGCGGTTGATGCAAGCAATTCGCAGCAAGTTTGGTTAAACTAACCATATTTCTCTGCACAGAACTGCTGTTTTGTCGGTTTTGCACCGCTCCTGTTTTGTGCAAAGGGTGCAATTTACCGCGCAGCCAGATAGGCGGCTGGGCCTTCCTCGTACAGATCGCCGCCATGGGCGTCCAGCACAACGGTCAGAGGCATATCCTGCACAGTCAGGCGGCGCACCGCTTCACAGCCCAAGTCCGGCCATGCGATCACTTCCAGCGTCTGCACGCTTTTTGCCATCAGCGCACCGGCACCGCCCAGCGCAGCCAGATACACCGCACCGTTGCGCACCACAGCGTCTTTGACGGCGGCGTCCCGCTTGCCCTTGCCGATCATGATCTTGTTGCCAAGGTCCAGCAGCCGGGGGCTCATGGCATCCATGCGTCCGCTGGTGGTAGGCCCTGCCGAGCCGATGACCTCGCCCGGGCGCTCCGGGGTGGGGCCTACATAATAGATAGCGCTGCCTTCCAGCGCAAAGGGCAGGGTCTCGCCCTTGTCCAGCGCTTCCATCATCCGCTTGTGTGCCTGATCCCGGGCGGTGTACACCACACCGGAAAGCAGCACGGTATCCCCCGCTTTCAGCGGGGCCAGATCCTGCGCGGTGCAGGGGGTGGTAATTTTATATTCCACAGCAATACTCCTTTGGCATCCTCGCCCTCTCCGTCATCGCTCACGCGATGCCACCTCCCCCAAAGTGGGAGGCCTTGGCAGTCCACACAAACTTTACCTCTTTGCCAAGGGCTCTCCCTTTGGGAGAGCTGGACGCGAAGCGGCCTGAGAGGGCGGAGTCTCTTACAGCTCCGCGCTGGCGCGGCGGGTCACATGACAGGAAACGTTCACAGCCACCGGCAGACCCGCCACATGGGTGGGCATCTGCTCAATGGCAAGGCCAAGGCAGGTGGTCTTGCCGCCAAAGCCCTGCGGGCCGATGCCCAGTGCATTGATGGCGGCAAGCAGCTCCTGCTCCAGCTGCGCGTAGTAGGGGTCGGGGTTGGGGACATCCAGCGGGCGCAGCAGCGCCTTTTTGGCAAGATACGCCACCTTGTCAAAGCTGCCGCCCACGCCGATGCCCAGCACGATGGGCGGGCAGGGGTTGGAGCCGGCCTGCTTTACGGTATCCACCACGAACCTTTTAAAGCCCTCCACGCCGTCGGCGGGCTTGAGCATCTGGATGCGGCTCATGTTCTCGCTGCCGAAGCCCTTGGGGGCGACGGTGATGGTGCAGCCGTCACCGTCCACCAGATGCACCGTGATGGCGGCGGGGGTGTTGTCGCCGGTGTTGCCCCGGCGCAGCGGGTCGGCCACGATGCTCTTGCGCAGGTAGCCGTCCGTATAGCCCCGGCGCACGCCCTCGTGGATGGCGGCTTCAAAGCTGCCGTCAATGTGCACATCCGTGCCCAGCTCCACGAACACGCAGGCCATGCCGGTGTCCTGACAGATGGGCAGGTCTTTTTCCTTTGCGGCGCTAAGGTTCGACCACAGCAGGTCTAACGTGTTCTTTGCCAGCGGCCACGGCTCTTCCTCCCGGGCTTTTTCCAGCGCGGCCTGCACGTCCTGCGGCAGCTGGGTGTTGGCCTTGATACAGAGCCGCGCCACCGTATCCGTAATGCTCTGTGCGGAGATCGTTCTCATGCCTGTGTCCTCCGCTTACAGCCGTGCCACGCCGGTCTCGCGGGCAGCTTTTGCCACGGCATTTGCCACCGCTTCGGCCACGCGGGGGTCGAACGCGCCGGGGATGATGTTCTCCTCGCTGCGGTCGGCATCGGTGATAAGGTCTGCAATGGCGTAGGCAGCGGCCAGCTTCATCTCATTGTTGATATCCCGGGCGCGGACGCTGAGCGCGCCCTTGAACAGGCCGGGGAAGCACAGCACGTTGTTGACCTGATTGGGGAAGTCGCTGCGGCCGGTAGCCATCACCCGCACGCCGCCCGCCTTGGCTGCATCCGGCATGATCTCCGGGGTGGGGTTTGCCATGGCAAAGACGATGGCGTCCTTGTTCATGGTCTTGCACAGCTCGGTGGTCAGGATGCCGGGGCGGGACACGCCGATGAACACGTCTGCACCCTCCAGCGCTTCCTTCAGGCCGCCCTTGATCTGGCGGGGGTTGGTCACCTCGCCCAGCCAGTTCTTGTGGGCTTCGGCGCTGTTGCAGCCCTTGTACAGGGTGCCGAACTGATCTACCGCCACGATGTCCTTTGCACCGGCGGTCATGAGCATCTTGATGATGGCGGTACCGGCTGCGCCGGGGCCGTTCAGGACGATGTGCACGTCCTCCATCTTCTTATTCACCACGCGCAGGGCGTTGATGAGAGCAGCGGTGACCACGATGGCAGTGCCGTGCTGGTCGTCGTGGAACACGGGGATGTCCAGCTCCCGCTCCAAGGTCTCCTCGATCTCGAAGCACTCCGGGCTTTTGATATCCTCCAGATTGATGCCGCCAAAGGTGGGCGCAATAGCCTTGCAGGCGGCAATGACGCTGGCAGCGTCGTGGGCGTCGATGCAGATGGGGAAGGCGTCCACGCCGCCGAACTCCTTGAACAGCACAGCCTTGCCCTCCATGACCGGCAGACCGGCTTCCGGGCCGATATCGCCCAGACCCAGCACGGCAGTACCGTTGGAGACAACGGCCACCATGTTGCCCTTGAAGGTGTACTTATACACATCATCGGGGTTTTCCTTGATCTTGCGGCAGGGCTCGGCCACACCGGGGGTGTAGGCGGTGGACAGGTCGTCGCGGGTGGCGACCTTCACCTTGCTCACGATGCCCACCTTTCCCTTGTGAGTCTCGTGCATTTCCAGAGCTGCTTTATTGTAATCCATTTAACTTTCCTCCGTTACGGTTCGCATCCTCGCCCTCTCCGTCTGCTCACTGCGTTCGCATCCACCTCCCCCAAAGTGGGAGGCCTTGGCAGTCCACGCAAACTTTCTGGTTTTGCCAAGGGCTCTCCCTTTGGGAGAGCTGTCACCGCAGGTGACTGAGAGGGCGCACTCATACATTTTTATTGTAACAGAACCGCCCGGGTATTTCCACCGGTTTTGCGGCATTTCCCGCCCAAAAGCGGGCAAAAGTGATACCTGTGCCGGGCGGCATTTGTGGAATTTTAGCAAAAATCTTTTCTTTTCGCATTTTTCCGTTATAATAGTAAGGTATGATATTTGCATTCTCCGTGAAAACGGTCTGCTATTTTTAGGAGGTATCTCTTTTGAAACGCATTACCAAGATCCTGTTGTGTGTGCTGTGCGCGGTGGCTGCTGTGCTGTGCGTAGCTGCGGCCTGCTTTATGCTGCTCAAAAAGCAGGGCAGCACCACGGCATCCTCTGCCGCATCCGGCGCAAGCGTGTCCATCTACGGCAAGGTGTCGGATTTCGACTATGCCAGCTTCGATTATTCCGAGGGACTGGACGATAACGGCCACTGGACCGGCATCCGCGCACTGGACTATGTGACCTTGCCGGATGATGTATCCGCGCTGCCGCTTTCTAAGGCCGACATTGAGCCCACCGAGACCGAGATCCAGACCCAGATCGACACTTTGCTGAACCAGTACGCCACCACCCAGAACATCACCGGCCGGGCAGCCCAGAGCGGCGACACTGTGAACATCGACTATTCCGGCGCGGTGGATGGCGTAGCCTTTACCGGCGGCACCGCCACCGGCTATAACCTGACGCTGGGCAGCCGCACCTTCATTGACGGCTTCGAGGATCAGATCATCGGCCACAATATCGGTGACACCTTTGATGTGACCGTCACCTTCCCGGAGGGCTACGGCGACTCCACCGACGCCGAGGGCAACACCATCACCCTCAGCGGCAAGGAGGCCGTGTTCAGCGTGACCCTGAACGCCATCACCCAGAGCGTTGTGCCCACCCTGACCGACGAGTGGGTGGAGACGAACTTTGCCGCCAGCGACGATCTGCACACCGCAGACGCCCTGCGCCAGTACTTTGACAGCGCCCTGTACGCCAACAATCTGGACAACGCCGCGATGGACTATCTGCTCACCAATTCCACTTTCAAGGAAGTTCCCACCCAGATCACCAGCTACTACATCCGTATGTTCCTGAACTATCACTCTCAGCTTGCTACCCAGTACGGCATGGAGCTGGACGCCTACGCACAGGCCAAGGGCTACGCCGATGCCAACGCGATGCTGGCAGATTCTGACGCCTACTTTGAGCATCTGGCCAAGCAGGATCTGGTCTTTCAGGCCATTGCGGAACAGCTGGATATCACCCCCACGCAGGAACAGATCGACAGTGCCAACAGCTCCTACGCCGACACCTACGGCGCACAGCGCAGTATGCTGAACGCCTTGCAGCTGGCTGTGCTGGACAAGGTGGAGGAAAGCGCGGTGCTTTCCTGACAGCATCTATAATTTTAGAAACCCGGAGCGTCTGCGGATGCACCGGGTTTTTCTTTTTCACGAGAGGGGCGTGAAGGGAAGCAGCAGATGTAGCGTTGCCGCTATGGCAACTTTCTGCTTGCTTTCAGCGTGCAAAGACGCTCCGCTGGGCCAGAGGCGGGGAGGGGTGTTCCGACTCCCCCCTCCCTACCTCTGGACTCCACCCACCCCGCAACGGGTCAAGGGCTACACGCCCTTAACAATCCTAAAGAAGAAGTCGAAGCACAAAAAAGCTAGCGCTGCGCCAGTCGGCGCTATCGCTTTAACGCTTTTTTCGCTTCTCCATTTATAGCCCCTCAGTCGCTGCGCGACAGCTCCCCCGAGGGGGAGCGAGCGCGGCATCTGCCGTTGCCAGTTACGACCCCACTTGTGAAAAAGGGTTTCAGGAAAGTCCGCAGACTTTTCTGAAACCCGAAATTTAAAATAATTCTTCCGCTGAATATGCCCAGAGCAACGCGGAGGGCATTCTAAATCGTCCAACACAACCAAAAAGGCCGCTGCACGGTGAGGTGCAGCGGCCTTTGTTTTCCACATTTTTATTTTGCAGTGTTGATAAAGCTGCGGTTATCCCACAGATACTTGATGCCGGAGATGGCGGTCACAGCAGCCACCAGCCAGCACAGGGCGATGGAGATCACCACCACGATAGAAACGCTTTCCACCGTGCCGCGGTAGCTCAGGGCAGTGCCGAAGAAGTAGAAGATGATGCTCAGCATCTGCAAAACGGTCTTTACCTTGCCCCACATATTGGCGGCGATGACCTTGCCGTCCTTGGCACCGGCGGCCACCATGCGCAGACCGGACACCGCAAACTCGCGCGCCAGAATGACGCACAGCACCACGGGGCTGCACACACCATCCCGCAACATATAGATGAAGGCCACGGTGGTCAGCAGCTTGTCAGCCAGCGGGTCGGCAAACTTGCCGAAATCGGTGACCATGTGCCACTTACGTGCCAGATGGCCGTCCAGAAAGTCGGTAAAGCTGGCAGCGGCAAACACGATGCCTGCCAGCAGGTAGAAGGCGGCGTTGAATGTACCGTCCACGATGCCGTCCAGACCGGTCAGAGACACAAAGATCATGAACACCGGCACCAGAATGATGCGGGTCAGGGTAAGCTTATTGGGCAGATTCATAGGTTTTATCCTCCAATTCGTTATTTTACGACCGTACCATACAAATCGTAAAGGTCGCTGTCCTCTACCAGCACATCATAGAACTGGCCGGGGTACAGCGGTTCCTCGCTGGAAACGCAGACGCAGCCGTCCACCTCCGGCGCATCGCCGGTGGTGCGGCAGAGGTACAAGCCGTTTTCCTCGTCGATGCCGTCACACAGAACGTGCACGGTCTGACCTACCTTTTCAGCCTGCTTCTGCGCCATGATGCCGGTCTGGATCTGCATCACCAGCTCAGCGCGCTTGTCCTTGACCTCCTGCTCGATCTGGCCGTCCATCCGTGCCGCCACGGTGTTTTCCTCGGCAGAGTAGGCAAAGCAGCCCAGACGGTCGAACTGCACTTCCTTGACAAAGTTGCACAGATCCTCGAACTGCTCCTCGGTTTCGCCGGGGAAGCCCGCGATCAGGGTGGTGCGCAGGGTGATGCCGGGGATCTCACGGCGCAGCTTGCCGATCACCTCCAGCAGCTCCGCGCGGGTGGAGCGGCGGTTCATGTTCTTGAGGATGGTATCGTTGCAGTGCTGGATGGGCAGGTCGAGGTAAGGCACCACCTTCTCGTTGCGCTTCATGGCGGCAATAAATTCATCGGTGATGCGCTCCGGGTAGGCGTACATGATGCGGATCCATTCCAGCCCCGGCACCTTGTTCAGCTTATCCAGAAGCTCACAGATGCTGCCGGGCTTGCCCCAGTCCTCGCCGTAGGCGGTGGGATCCTGCGCTACAACAATAAGCTCTTTCACGCCTTCACCGGCCAGCCAACGGGCTTCGGCTACGCAGTCGGCCATATCGCGGCTGTGCAGCGGGCCGCGGATGCCCGGGATAGCGCAGTAATGGCAGCGGTTGTTGCAGCCCTCGGCGATCTTTAAGTACGCATAGTGGGCGGGCGTGCCGATGACGCGCTTGCCGCCCAGCGGGAAGTCCTTTTTGGCGCCGTAGCTTTCCAGATGATCCTCGCCGTGGAACAGCCGCTCCACGATGGTGTCAATGGCCTTGTTGGAGGCGCAGCCCACAACAGCGTCCACCTCGGGGATCTCTTCCTCGATCTGGCTTCGGTAGCGCTCGGCCAAGCACCCGGTAACGATGACCTTCAGGTTCGGGTTTTGCTGCTTGTAGGCGCAGGCTTCCAGAATGTTTTCAATGGCTTCGGTCTTGGCGCTCTCGATAAAGCCGCAGGTGTTCACAAGAATGACATCGGCTTCAGCCAGATCGGCCACGGTCTCGTGCCCGGCAGACAGCAGGATGTGCACCATCACATCCAGATCCACCTGATTTTTCGGACAGCCAAGGGAAATACACGCAATTTTCATAAGGGATGATACTCTCTTTCTCTTTTGAGGGGTGCTTTTGATTTTGACGATTTAAGGATTTAAAATGCGCTCCGCGTTCGCTTTGCGCATAGTCAGCGGAAGAACTATTTTAAATTTGGGGGTTCAGAAACGCCTGCGGGCGTTTCTGAACCCCATTTTCACGGATGGGGTCGTAACGGAAAACGGCATTTGCAGCGCCGCTTTCTGCGAAAGCGCGGCGCTGCGGTTGGCGTCCTCGCCCTCTCAGTCACCTTTGGTGACAACTCTCCCAAAGGGAGAGCCCTTGGCTTGACGGGAAAGTTTCCGGGCGTGCCCGCTCCCCCGGGGGGAGCTGTCGCGCAGCGACTGAGGGGCTTTAAATCGGCGGAGCCGGAAAAAACGGTTAAAAGATCTTCACGCCGAACAGGCGTGAATCTTCAGTTTTTTCCGGTGTAGCCCACTTCTTTAGGATCGTCAAGGGCGTGCAGCCCTTGACCCGTTGCGGGGTGGGTGGAGTCCAGAGGTAGGGAGGGGGGAATCGGAACACCCCTCCCTACCTCTGGCCCAGCGGAGCGTCTTTGCACGCTGAAAACAAGCAGAAAGTCACCCCGCGGAGCGCAATGCACTTTTCCGGTTCTCTTTTGATGTCAAAAGAGAACCTCTCCCGTCTACCGCCTCTACCCTTCCTCCTCCACCCTGCGGATGGCTTCTTTAATGGTGGTGTAGGCAAAGCCGCGGCGCTGCAGCGCCGCCACCACAAGGTCGCGACGGCCGATAGCAAGCTTTTTGCGGTAGCGGCTGTCCACCAGCGCGGCGGCGGCTTCCAGCTCCGGGTCGTCGCCGCCGTCCTCCGGGGCGTAGACCGCTTCCAGCGCACCTGCCACCTCGGCGGGGGCAAGCCCCTTCTGGCGCAGGCTCTGGGCGGCGGCGCGGCGGCTTTTGCGGGCAGCCAGCAGGCTGTGCGCCCGTGCTTCGGCGTAGCGGGCATCGTTCACATAGTCCAGCTGCACCATCTCCGCCACAGCGGCAGCAGCAGCCTGCTCGGTATAGCGGCGGCACAGCCGCTCATACAGCATATTGGCAGAGACCTCCTGCCCGGCCAGCGTTTCCAGCGCACTCGCCCGCGCCTTGGCGGGGTCTGCACACTTTTCCGCATCCGGGCGGGGTCGGCGGCGGTAGAAGGCCATTTAGTCCTCCACCATGATATCCAGCTCGCTCTCGCTGCTGCGGGCGGGTGCCTTGACCACCGGCTCTTTTGCGGCGGCAGGGTCGGCGGGCTTCTCCGCTGCGGCGGCTGCGGCGCGGCCTGCCGGACGGCGGGTGGCGTACAGCTTATCGGCGTTGGCGCGGATCTGACCCTCGATGTCATTGGCGATCTCGGGGTTATCCTTTAAGAACTGCTTGGCGTTGTCGCGGCCCTGACCCAGACGAATATCGCCGTAGTTAAACCATGCGCCGCTCTTCTGCACGATGCCCAGCTTGACGCCCACGTCAATGAGCTCGCTCATTTTGGAGATGCCCTCACCGAACATGATGTCGAACTCGGCTTCACGGAACGGCGGAGCCACCTTGTTCTTGACGATCTTGGCACGGGTGTGGTTGCCGATGAACTGGCCGGAGGAGTCCTTCAGACCCTCCACGCGGCGGATGTCGATACGCACCGAGGCGTAGTATTTCAGGGCGCGGCCGCCGGTGGTCACCTCCGGGTTGCCGTACATGACGCCCACCTTCTCACGCAGCTGGTTGATGAACACGCAGACCGTGTTGGTCTTGCCGATGACGCTGGTCAGTTTACGCATGGCCTGACTCATCAGACGTGCCTGCAAGCCCACATGGCTGTCGCCCATCTCACCCTCGATCTCGGCGCGGGGCACCATGGCGGCTACCGAGTCCACTACGATGGCGTCGATGGCACCGGAGCGCACCAGTGCTTCGCAGATCTCCATGGCCTGTTCGCCGGTGTCCGGCTGGCTGACCAGCAGGTTGTTGATGTCCACACCCAGCGCCTCGGCATAGGTGGGGTCCAGTGCGTGCTCAACGTCGATAAAGGCCACCTCGCCGCCCTTCTTCTGGGCTTCGGCAAGGATGTGCAGTGCCAGCGTGGTCTTACCGCTGGATTCCGGGCCGTACACCTCGATGATGCGCCCGCGCGGCACACCGCCCACGCCCAGCGCCAGATCCAGCCCCAGACTGCCGGTGGAAATGGCATCCACCTGCATGGAGGCGTTGTCGCCCAGCTTCATGACGGCACCCTTGCCGAACTGCTTTTCGATCTGCGCCAGCGCCGTAGCCAGCGCGTCCTTCTTGGCTTCCGGCTCGGTCTTTTGGGTAGCCGGTGCAACGTTGTTGTTCTGATTTTTTGCCATAGCCTGCTGCTCCTTTTATCCTTTGGGCCCGCAGAGGGCGGGCTGTCCTTCGCTTTCCTTCTTAGTATAACACAAAATCAAAATATTACAACAAGAAGTTGTTTGTTTTTTCCAATTTATTTTGCGCGATGAGCGATCACACAGCGGTCGTTGCCGCCAAAGTCCTGTATGCAGCGGATATCTGCCCATCCGTTCTCTGCCAGCAGGGCGCTTACAGCTTCCCGCTGCTGCCAGCCGATCTCCAACACCAGTGCCCCGCCGGGGCACAGCGCATTTTGGTAGTGCTGCGCCAGCGCCCGGTAGAATACAAGGCCGTCCTCCCCGGCTTCCAGCGCCATAGCAGGCTCCTGCGCCACCTCGGGCTGCAGCCGCTCCATCTCGGCGGCGGTCAGGTAGGGCGGGTTCGAGACGATGAGTTCCAGCTGCCCCTCCGGCAGGGTTTCCCAGTAGGTGAACAGGTCGCCCTGCACCGGCTGTACCGCGTAGACGGGCTTTTTGCCTGCCCGCAGCGCGTTCAGCGCCGGGCCCCAGTCCAAGGCCGGGGCATCTGCCTGTTCAAGCGCAGAGGGTTCCAGCACGTTCTCGGTCTGTCTGCCCTGCCCGGTCAGAGCGCAGCGGGCGTTCTTTTCCAGATAGACTAAGGCCGCAGGGCTTTTTTCCACGCAGGTCACCTGCGCGGCGGGACAAAAGCGCTTGACCCCCAACCCCAGACAGCCTGTCCCGGCGCAGAGGTCCAGCACCCGGGGCGATTCGATGCCCGCAAGGGTCTCGGCGGCGGCCTGCGCCACCACCTCGGTATCTGCCCGGGGGCAGAGCACCCCGGGGCCTACCGCCAGCTCAAAGTCTAAAAAGCTCCAGCTGCCGCAGAGGTATTGCAGCGGCTCCCGCGCGGCGCGGCGGGTGCAGAGCACTTCCAGCGCCGCCGCCTGCTCTGCGGTCAGCGGACGATCGGAAAGCCGCACGTCCCGCCCGGTCGCCAGCCGGAACAGCTCCCGCGCGTCAAAATCCGCGTCCGGGCAGCCTGCGGCGGTCAGCCGCTGTTCCACCTCCCGCACCGCTGTGCGGGGGAGCATTGCTTCGTTTACCATTTGCCTTCCTCCGGGTTTTCGGGCAGCACGGGGGTGATGGCGGCAATGGCTACCTCGATCATGCTGTCGTCCGGTTCAAAGACGGTGAGGTGCTGCACCCAGATGCCCGGCTGACGGATGATGCGGGTAGCAATGTTATCCGACCGGCCGCACCACTTGAGCAGCTCGTAGCTGATGCCCATGACCAGCGGCAGCAGCAGCAGCTTGCACACCACCCGCAGGCCGATGCTGCCCCATGGCAGCACGCTGTACAAAAACACGCTGACGATGACCACCAGAATGAGGAAGCTGGTGCCGCAGCGGGGATGGAAACGGGTATACTTGCGCACATTCTCCACGGTCAGCGGGTCGCCCGCCTCGTAGCAGGCAATGGTCTTGTGCTCTGCGCCGTGGTATTCAAACACCCGGTGGATCTCCTTCATTTTAGAGATGCCCACCATATAGGTCAGGAAGATGGCCACCTTCAGCACCGCTTCCAGCACCACCTTGCTCCAGCGCCCCAGCGGCAGCAGACGGTTCACCCCGCCCACAAGGAAGGTGGGCAGCACGGTGAACAGCAAAATCGCCAGCAGACCGCCCAGCACCGCCGCCACGGTCAGCAGTGCGTTCTCGGCTTTTTCGCCCAGATGCTCCCCCACCCATTTTTCAAAGGCAGTCTCCTCCTCGGCGGGGTCGTAATCGTCCCCCATGCTTACCTGTGCCGAGTACATCATGTAGCGGTAGCCCACGATCATGCTCTCGATCATGGCAATGGCACCGCGCACCAGCGGGATCTTCGTCCACACCCCGTGGGTGGGGGTGGGGTCGAGTTTGGTCTCAATGGTGCCGTCCGGCTTGCGCACAGCGCAGCACATCTGCTTGGGGCCGCGCATCATGATGCCCTCCATCAGTGCCTGCCCGCCCACACTGGTCTTAAAGCGTTCCTGTTTAGGTTGATTCATTGGCTTCTCCCGATATCCGTTCCTGCCGCTTTGGGCAAAGGGCGGTCTTTTTTGTATTTTATCCGGGCCAAGACCCGGGCAAAGCTTATTCTAGCACACAAATGTGACAAAATCTGTAGTCCGTGGCACTGCTGTACGAAAATCAAATGATACCACTTGACCTGAGATAAAAGCCTTCCCCCGTCCGGGGGAAGCCTTCATCCAGAAAATTGCTTTTTATGGCGCTGCTCACGCCTTATGGTACAGCAGCAGACCCAAGGTGACCACGGTGCCGCGCCCGAGGGTGCTCTTGATATCCAGCGTGCCGTCCAGCGCGGTCATGATGGAATCCACCAGCGCCAGACCGATGCCGCTGCCGCGCACCGAGTTGCTGCCCTTGTAGAACTTGGTCTTTACGTTTTCCAGATCCTCCGGCGGAATGCCGCGTCCCTGGTCGATGATCTCCACAAAGGCTTTGTACTCCCCTGCCCACAGCTTGACCGTAATGCGCCCGCCGGGGGCGGAGTATTTGATGGCGTTATCCAGAATATTGATGAACACCTGCCGCAGACGGTCCGGGTCGGCGTAGACGGGGATCATCTCCTCCGGCTCGGTGTAGTGGAGCAGCAGCCCCTCCTGCCGGATGCGTGCCTCGCAGAAGAGCACCGCATCGGTCAGCTCTGCCACCAAGTCCAGCGGGCGGCACTCCATGCGGATGCGTCCGTTCTGCAGGCGGCTGAAATCCAGCAGCTCCTCCACCATATTGTTCAGCCGCCCGGTCTCATTGTTGATGATCTCCAGCCCCTTGCGGTAGTTCTCGTCGGTGGGGTCGTCCAAGGTCATCAAGGTCTCCACCCAGCCCCGGATGGAGGTAAGCGGGGTGCGCAGTTCGTGAGACACCGAGCTGATGAACTCGTTCTTCATCTTCTCGGTCTCTTCCAGACCCTCAGCCATCTGGTTGATAGTGCCGCGCAGCCGGTCTACCTCGTCGTGGGGATCGCCGGTCAGGGGCAGACGCACATCCAGTTCGCCCCGGGCGATGCCGGCGGCGGTGCGCTCCACCTGCCCCAGCGGCACCACGATGCCCCGCACAAAGTACAGGCCGGACATGACCGTGAACAGCAGGATCGCCACCGCAATGAACACACTGACGATGACGGCGTTTTTGACCTGCCGCTCCACCAGCGCCAGACTGGTGACCAGCCGCAGAGCCGCCACGTCCTCGGCGTCGTAGGGCACCAGCGAGCAGGCCGCCATGACCATCTCGCCGGACTGGGTGCGGTACACCGCCACGCCCAGCCCATCTGGCGCACCGAGCGCCTGTTCAAAGTCCCTGCTGCTGACGATGCCCTCCGCGTCCGTACCGCTGGAGGAGGCGATCACGCTGCCGTAGCTGTCCAGCAGCATGAACTCGTATTTATCCTTATCGGCAAACTGTTCCACCATGCGCCGCAGCGCCAGACTGCGGCTGACCGCCGCGCTCTGGGCGGTATCGCCGGTATACATTTTCAGCTGACCGGTCACCGAGGAGAACCGTCGGTACATGATCTGCTGCACACTGCCGTAGTAGCTGCGGGTATAGCTGTACAGAAACATTGCTTCGGCCAGCAGCACTACCAGTACGGTGATGAGCAGGTTGCCCCGCAGCCAGCGGCGGGTGATACCGCTTCGCATAACAGTGTCCTCCTTTCGGTGAGTATAGACGATTGGAAATGGCCTCCGGACTACCCCTTCCGTCATCGCCTACGGCGATGCCACCTTCCCCAAGGGGACGGCTTCAGCGGCAGCGGGAAAGTTTACGGCAGCACTCAAAGGCGCCCCCTTGGGGGAGCTGGCGCGTAAGCGCCTGAGGGGGTAGGTTTTATTCTTCCCACCGGTAGCCATAGCCCCACACGGTCATGATGTGGGCGGGGTGGCTGGGTTCGTCCTCCACCTTCATGCGCAGGCGGCGGATGTTCACATCCACGATCTTTACGTCGCCGAAGTAGTTCTCGCCCCAGACGCCTTTCAGGATCTTTTCACGCACCAGCGCGGTGCCCGGGTTGCGGAAAAACAGCTCCATGATCTGGAACTCCACCTGCGTCAGCTCGATGGGCTGACCGGCTTTCAGCAGCACACGGCGGTTCTCGTCCAGCACGAACTCGCCGCTGGTCAAAGTGCCCAGCGGGACGTTCTCCCGGCTGTCCCCTTCCTTGGTGCGGATCACGCGGCGGCACAGCGCTTCCACCCGCGCCAGCAGTTCGCTGACGCTGAAAGGCTTGGTCATGTAATCGTCTGCGCCGATGGACAGCCCGCGGATCTTATCCTGCTCCTGCCCCTTGGCGCTGAGGATGATGATGCCGATCTGCTGGTCGGTGCGGCGGATGGTCTCGCACAGCGAGAATCCGTTCATGCCCGGCAGCATCACGTCCAGAATGGCGGCATCGCAGCCGGGTTTCTGCGCCAGCAGCGGCAGGGCGGCTTCGGCGCTTTCAGCCTCCACCACCTCCATCCCCGCATGGCGCAGGTTCAGGGCGATCATATCGCGGATATTGGCTTCATCTTCTACAACAAGCACTCGTACCATGCAGCATCCTCCATTCCTTAATTCAGCAGATACAACGCCTTGGAAAGGCGATAGTTTGTGTCGGCAAGCAAAACGCCCGGGCCCATTCTGGCCTGCAGCTGGCGGGACGCCACCACGCCGAGCCTTGTCCAGCCGGTAGAATTGGCCGAGGTCCTTGCCAGCTGTACCGTCAGCACCAGCTCATCCTCGTCTACGGTGCGCAGCTCTACTGCGCCGTCATATTCCTCGCTGTCGGTCAGTTTCAGGTTGCCCTCCCACTCGGCGGGCAGCTCGATATAACAGTTGGTCTCCTCGTCCAGCAGGCCAAAGCTTTTTTCCGGGTGGCTGCTAGTGTAGTCCATCCAGACGATAAAATCCATGCGGCGGCTCTGGCTCAGGTTCAGCAGACCCGCCTCGTCCGGCTGGGTGGGGATCTCCACGATGCCGTCTCCGTCCAGATCCCGGCTGACCAGCGTGGGCACATTGCGCAGCGAGGCATTATACAGCCGCTGGCTGCTGATCCTTGTGGCGGGCACCATTTGCTGGCTGTTCTCGTCGTAGCACAACAGCACCGAAGCCAGATTGTTGCCGGAAATGCCGGTCCAGCCGTCCAGCACCAGATAATGCCGCCCGTCTGCGCCTGCACCCGCCGCCACCGAAGCGCAGCCGGAAAACTTATCTGCGGAAAGGCCGTTGACCGCCACCTGCCGGAAGCTGCCCTCCCGGTCTGCGGTCAGCAGCTCGATCTGCACACTGCCGTCCTCCTGCGTGGACATCAGGATCAGATCCTGACTGCTGCCGCCGGTGATATTTTCCACCAGATACTGCTCGTACTGCTGCTCCAGAATGGTGGACAGAGTGTCGTCCTGATAAGAGTACACCGCCAGATAGTGGTCATTCTGGGCAGCGGTATAGCCCACCACCAGCTGGCAGCTGTCTGTATCCTGCAATTGGGCAAGGCTGACGTTCTCCACCGTTTCGGCAAGGCCTTCCACGCTCTGGCGCACCTGCCAGCTTCCGGCATCATCCCGCTGCAAAATGGCTATGCAGACGTTGGCTGTCTGGGCGGTGGTATACAGCACCGCCGCATCCTGCTGGCCGTCGCCATCCAGATCCTGCAGCACAAAGGGAGAAAGCAGCTCGCCCTGAATGGGATATTTCAGCTGGGCGCTCTCTCCCAGCCAGTCGTTCAGGGCAGTTTGCAGCGCACCGTAATCGCCGGAAAGCTTCGGGGCACGCAGCAGTTCCTCTACCTGTGCCTTTTCGTTGGCCGGCAGCACGGTCTGGCAGCTGCACAGCACAACGCACAGCAGCGTGCACAGCACCAGCCGCAGCCTGTGGGTTCTGTTCATACCGGTCAACCTCCTTCCGAGCATAAAAAACTATTTTCAGTATACCACACTTTGCGGACACAAAAAAGGGGGTGGGCATACGCGGAGAACGATTTGAAATGCGCGCCGCGTGCGCTTTGCGCATATTCAGCGGAATTATTATTTAAAATTTCGCGTTTGGAGTGACCGCGTTTGTGGAGCGCAGCGCAGCAATGAAAGCCCCAGTGGGGCTTTTAAGCGGCAGAGCGGTCTGCGTTAGCAGATGGAGGGGCTTTGCCCCGACAAGCTCTGCGGAGCTCTCCAAACGCATTTTCACGGGTAGGGTCATGGAGGGGAACGGCATTTGCAGCGCCGCTTTCTGCGAAAGCGCGGCGCTGCGGGGAAGCACCCCTTCCGTCATCGCCTACGGCGATGCCACCTTCCCCAAGGGGACGGCTTTTGGCGGCAGCGGGAAACTTTGCGGCAGCACCGAAAGGCGTCCTCTTGGGGGAGCTGTCGCGCAGCGACTGAGGAGGTAAACCACAAAAAAAGAAACCACTGCACAAAAACTGTGCAATGGTTTCTCTTGTTACTGTATCAAACAGTCAGAGCAGGATCAGACGAGCTCCAGAACTGCCATCTCAGCTGCATCGCCGCGGCGAGCGCCGATCTTGATGATGCGGGTGTAGCCGCCGTTGCGGTCAGCGTACTTGGGGCTGATCTCATCAAACAGCTTCTTTGCAACATCTTCCTTGGTGATGTAGGCGTAGACCTGACGCTTGGTGTGCAGGTCGCTGGCCTTACCCAGGGTGATCATCTTCTCGGCCATGGAACGAACGTCCTTGGCGCGAGTGACAGTGGTCTCAATCTTGCCATTCTCTAACAGGTAGGTAACCATAGCGCGCATCATAGCGTTGCGGCTGTCGCTGGTTCTACCGAGCTTTCTGGTACCGGGCATCCCGTTTCACTCCTTAAATTATTTTAGTTATTCGTCATCCGTGTTCAGCTTGAAGCCGAGGGAGTCCAGCTTAGCCATGACTTCCTCCAGGCTCTTGCGACCGAGGTTGCGGACCTTCATCATCTCGTCCTCGCTCTTGCTGACCAGATCTTCCACCGTGTTGATCCCTGCGCGCTTCAGGCAGTTGAAGGAACGCACGCTCAGATCCAGCTCTTCGATGGTCATCTCCAGAGCCTTCTCCTTGTCATCGTTGGTCTTTTCTACCATGATCTCAGCGCCGGCGGCCTCGTCCGACAGGTTGACGAACAGGTTCAGGTGCTCGGTCAGCACACGGGCAGCCAGAGAAACAGCTTCCTGTGCGTTGATCGTGCCATCGGTCCAAACCTCAATGGTCAGCTTGTCGTAATCAATGGCCTGTCCAACACGGGTGCTCTCGACGTTATAATTCACCTTGAGCACAGGGGTGTAAATGCTGTCAACGGGAAGGGTGTTGATATCGTTCTTCTCGATGATAGCCTGTTTGTTGCGCTCTGCGGGCACATAGCCGCGACCCTTGTCGAAAGTCAGCTCCATAACGAGCTTGGCACCCTCGCCCAGAGTTGCAATGTGCCACTCAGGGTTCAGAATTTCGATGTCGTCGCCCTGCTTGATGTTGTCAGCAGTGACCTCACAGGGACCAACTGCCTCAACACGCACTGTCTTCGGACCATCGGTGTACAGCTTTGCAGCGATACCCTTCAGGTTCAGGACAATTTCGGTAACGTCTTCCTTGACGCCCTCAATGGTGGAGAACTCGTGGACCACACCGTCAATCTTGACGCTGGTCACGGCGACACCGGGCAGAGAGGAAAGAAGCACACGACGCAGGCTATTGCCCAGTGTGATGCCAAAGCCACGCTCCAGAGGTTCTGCCACGAATTTGCCGTAGCGGCCGTCCGGGGACAGGCTTGCCGTTTCGATCTTGGGACGTTCAATCTCCATCATATCTATGCCCTCCTTGTCAAACCGGTGTTTCCACCGGCCCATTATTGAATTCTTTCAAAAAAGAATGCGAAAGCGTGCCATCCAAAAGGAAGGCACTGCCTTCTTAATGGATTACTTGGAGTACAGCTCGACGATGAGGTGCTCTGCGACTTCGTAGTCGATATCGCTGCGCTCGGGCAGCTTAGCGACAACGCCCTTCAGAGAACCGGTCTCGCGGTTCAGCCATGCGGGCAGAGCCACGACGGGAGCCTCGGCACCGGTCAGCTTTGCAAACTTTGCAGAGCTGCGGCTGGACTCGCGCACTTCGATCACATCGCCGGCCTTCACCTGGTAAGAGGGGATGTTGACCTTCTTGCCGTTGACGGTGAAGTGAGCGTGAGACACCAGCTGACGAGCGTCGCGGCGGGTCTGAGCAAAGCCCAGACGGAACACGACGTTGTCCAGACGGCGCTCCATGAGCTGGAGCAGGTTCTCACCGGTCTTGCCGGGCATAGCCTCAGCCTTCAGGTAAGCGTTGTGGAACTGCTTCTCCAGAACGCCGTAGATGAACTTGACCTTCTGCTTCTCCTTCAGCTGAGTAGCGTACTCAGACTGCTTCTTGCGCATGTTGCCATTGGAGTTGCGGGTAGTATTCTTCTTTGCATAGCCCATGACCGCAGGAGAAATGCCCAGGGCCTTGCAACGCTTTGCGATAGGCTGCGTATTCTTTGCCATAATTCAATTTCCTCCTTCGATCAGACACGACGGCGCTTCGGGGGACGGCAGCCGTTGTGGGGGATGGGAGTCACGTCCTTGATCAGGGTGACTTCCAGACCGGTAGCCTGCAGCGCACGGATAGCGGACTCGCGGCCAGCGCCGGGGCCCTTGACGTAAACTTCAACAGTCTTCATGCCGTGCTCGATAGCAGTCTTAGCTGCGGTCTCGGCAGCGGACTGAGCTGCGAACGGGGTGCTCTTGCGGCTGCCACGGAAGTTCAGGGAGCCGGAGGAGCACCAAGACACTGCATTACCCTGCAGGTCGGTGATAGTAACGACAGTATTGTTGAAGGTAGACTGGATGTGAGCCTGACCAGCAGCAATGTTCTTGCGCTCTTTCCGCTTCATGCGGACATTTGCGCCCTTCTTGGCGTTATTTGCACTTGCCATTTCTCAAATCCTCCTTACTTCTTCTTGTTTGCGACAGTGCGCTTGGGACCCTTGCAGGTACGAGCATTGGTCTTGGTGCGCTGGCCGCGGCAGGGCAGATTCTTGCGATGGCGGGTGCCACGGAAGGACTGGATCTCGACCAGACGCTTGATGTCCAGAGCCACGTTGCGGCGCAGGTCGCCTTCAACGAGGATGTTTGCCTGATCGATGTAGTCACGGATCTTAGCCTCTTCGTCCAGAGTCAGATCCTTGACGCGGGTATCGGGGTTGATGCCAGTTGCTTCCAGGATCTTGTTAGCAGTGGTCTGGCCGATACCATAAACGTAGGTGAGACCCACCTGAACGCGCTTCTCGCGGGGCAGGTCAACGCCGG
>OGGO01000554.1_pt1 | contig 34769 bp, 28 predicted proteins | sample 1571231 | NCBI WGS metagenome assembly OGGO01 (sample SAMEA2582036, study PRJEB24529) | metagenome | biome: Human gut stool | place: China | collected 2011 | reverse complement strand
TTAATATTGCCATGATTATTACCACAACCCAGCCAGCAAAAGCTAAACAAATTGGGTGTTTATAGCTACCAACAATATTGCTTCGATAAGCGGCTAATAAAATCAAGGCTAGTGCTATTGGTAAAATTAAACCATTTAGAGTTCCCACAAAAACGAGTACAGCAGCAGGTTTCCCAACAGTAACAAGAACTGCTGTAGAAACCACAATAAACCCAATAATCCAACAGTTTCTATTTCGTTCAATTGTCGGACAAAGGCTCGTGAGGAATGATACCGATGTATAAGCGGCACCAATAACTGATGTGATAGAAGCAGCCCAAATCACTACACCAAATAAGATTTGGCCAAAATGGCCTGCCACGTATTCGAAAGGCGTTTCTGCTGGATTTTTAGGATTGAGCGGAATTCCTTTGGCGACAACACCAAGCACTGCAAGGAATAATACAACACGCATAGTAGAGGCGATTAAAATAGCCGATACAGAGCTACGACTCACTTCAGCCATCGCTTTTTCACCTTGGATCCCTGCGTCTAGTAAGCGGTGAGCGCCAGCAAAGGTAATATATCCCCCTACAGTTCCTCCAACTAATGTCACAATTGCAATAGGATCAATTTGCTCTGGAATAAAGGTACGGTATGCTGCTTCTACCACTGGCGGTTCTGTTTTAAACATGACATACAAAGTCAGTGCAATCATAATAAAACCCATTAATTGGGCAAAGCGATCCATTAACAATCCTGCTTCTTTACGTAAAAAAATTAAAATTGCAATGATGCCACTGATAACAGCGCCTGTTTCTGGGGCGATACCAAAGATAGAATTAAGCCCTAGGCCAGCCCCCCCAACATTACCAATGTTAAATGCTAACCCGCCCATCACAATAAGTGCCGCAAGGAAATATCCTGCACCTGGAAAAACAGCATTAGAAATATCCTGTGCTCGTTTTCCCGACACCACCACTATTCGCCAAATATTAAGCTGAGCACCAATATCTAACAAAATCGATAATAAAATCACAAAGCCAAAACTGGCTAATAAGGTGTTTGTAAAGGTTGCAGTTTGAGTTAAAAAGCCAGGACCAATTGCTGAAGTCGCCATTAAAAATGCCGCCCCCAGCACTGCATTTCGGCGGTGATTGATTGATGCCATAAAGCACCTCCCTTGTTAAGTTTATGTTGTGTGTTGGAGTTATTCGGCTTATGCCGCTATTGTTATATAATTTTTTTCTAATTCTTCCACGATGCGTGCCGCAAATTGTAGAGAATGTTGATTATCGCCATGTAAACAGATACTTTCTGCTTTCACAGGCACAAGGCTTCCATCAATTGCATTGACTTGACCTTCTGTTACCATTTGTAACACTTGTTGAATGGCTTCCTCATCAGACTCCACCATTGCATTCGGTTGCGAACGAGGCACTAAACTTCCATCAGGCATATAGTGGCGATCCGCAAATACTTCTGAAATGGTTTGCAAGCCTTCTTCTTCCGCTATGCGTAACATTAAGCTACCCGCCAATCCCATTAATTTTAAATTAGAATCAAATTGACGAATTGTTTGTGCAATTAAACGGGCTAACTTTTCATCTTTCGCAGCTTGATTGTATAAAGCGCCGTGTGGCTTAACATAACTAATTTCCGTACCTTCCCCATCACAAATTGCTTTTAAGGCACCAAGCTGATAGCGCAAATGTGCAATTAATTCCTGTTCAGGTAAATCCATTTGAGTACGCCCGAAGTTTTCTCGATCTGGAAAACCGGGATGAGCCCCAATGCGTACCTGATTTTCTTTCGCAAATTTGACCGCACTTTGCATTTCTTTTGCTCCACCAGCATGTAAACCACAAGCAATATTGGCGGAAGAAAGCAATTTCAATAATGCCTCATCAAAAGGAAAGCCTTCAGCAATATCAGCATTTAAATCAATTTTTTTCATCAACAATTCTCCTAATTTGATCGAGGTATATCTCATTTTTGCGACGTAATTTTGCGGCCTGTTCAAGATTAACCGCTTCAAATTGAATGGTTGAGCCTAAACGTACCTGTGCCAACGCCCCAAGATCCGCATCGATCACATTGGCAATTTTGGGATAACCGCCCGTAGTTTGCGCATCCGCCATCAAAATAATTGGTTGACCACTTGGTGGAACTTGCACGCTACCAAATTGAATCGCGTGAGACAGCATTTCCAGCGGTTGCTTTAATTCTAATTTTTGTCCTTGAAAACGATAGCCCATGCGATCACTGCTGCTTTGCAACGTCCATTTACCTCTCCACCAATAATATTGGGATTTTCGTTTAAACGCCTGATATTCAGAGGACGGTAACGCATGAATCGTATGCTTAAGTGGAATAGGTGCAATCCCAATTTCACCACGCAAAATAGGATCATTTACCGTTTGCAGTTGATCACCTGCTTGTAAACCGCGTCCTTCTATTCCTCCAATTTGAGCCCGTAAATCGGTACTACAAGAATTTAACTCTTTAGGTAATAGGATGCCACCTTGCACACATAGATAACCATACATTCCGATTCTGGCTCGCGCCATTTTCAGTACCTGCCCCGCTCGTGCCTGATAACGCCAGTAAGCAAAAACCGGTTTATCATCTAAGGTCATTTCATAAAATGCCCCGGTGACACAAAAATTCATATCCTGCTGAAATTGCAATGTGATACCACCTAAAGGAACTTCAATTGCTGGGGCATCCTCTGCATTACCGAGTAAAATATTACCAGCACGTAACGCCAATTTATCCATTGCTCCGCATTGACTAATCCCAAATCGACGTAAACCAAAACGGCCCAAATCCTGAATTGTGGCACGGGATTGCACATCAATAACATGAATCATAGCTCAATACCCTCCACCACAAATTTCACTGTATCGCCAGCTTGTAATAAAGTGGGTTGCGCTTGATTTTTGTCAAAGAGCGATTGCTTGGTATGACCGATTAATTGCCACCCGCCAGGAGAGGAAAAGGGATAAATGCCTGTTTGAGCCCCCCCAATACCAACAGAACCGGCAGGAACAACTGTTCTTGGGACAGCTCGACGTGGCGTGTGCAGACTTTCAGGTAAACCACCTAAATAGGGAAAACCAGGTTGGAAACCAATCATATACACCGTATAAATCGGTTCGCTATGCATTTGAACGATTCGTTCTGGCGTGGTGTCATGTAATTTGGCCACTGCAGATAAATCTTGACCGAATTCACCGCCATAAATTACCGGAATTTCGATATGACGACCTTGAAAAGTAGAGACTTTCAATTCTGTCCAAAGTTGTTCCAGGCGCTGAATAAGCGGCTCAAAATCCACGTAAAAATCAATGAAGACCGTGAGATTATTCATTCCCACGACAACTTCTACAATATCTTGTTCAGATTGCAGTTGATTGGCAAACGCCCAGAGTTGACGTTGTTGTTGAAGTGAAGCTGGTGGCGGTAAAGAACAAACCACCGCCGACTCGCTGATCGGGGTTATATTCATAGGACACTCTTTAGTGTAATGTTGTGTTATTTGTTATTTTTTTGTTACACCTCTCTTTTAAAGGATATTTATAGGTTTTGTCAAGGTTTTGTATCAAAAATAAAATGTGACAAAGATCTCATTCTTCACATTTTGATCTCAATCAAAAGTGCTAAATACCATATAATAAAGAGGTCTATTATTTAACAATTATAAAAAAGGAATGAATATGAAAACATTGAGTGAATTTATTGTTGAACGCCAAGCGGAGTACCCAAATGCAAAAGGGGAACTTAGTGGTATTTTGTCTTCTATTCGTTTATTAGCAAAAATCATTCATCGTGATATCAACAAAGCAGGTTTAACCAATATTCTTGGTCAGTCTGGTGTCGAAAACGTGCAAGGTGAAAGCCAAATGAAATTGGACTTATTCGCCCATAACACCATGAATGCGGCCCTCATGTCACGTGAAGAAGTGGCGGGTTTTGCTTCAGAGGAAGAAGAAAGCTTTATCGCTTTTGATACTGAACGTGCTCGCAATGCAAAATATATCATTTTGACCGACCCACTTGACGGTTCATCCAATATTGATGTGAACGTTTCGGTTGGGACAATCTTCTCTATTTACCGTCGTGTATCCCCTATTGGCTCACCTGTTACCTTAGAAGACTTTATGCAACCGGGTAATAAACAAGTGGCTGCGGGTTATATCGTATATGGTTCGTCTACCATGTTGGTTTATACCACTGGTCATGGCGTAAATGGTTTCACTTATGATCCATCTATCGGTACATTCTGTCTTTCTCATGAAAATATGCAAATGCCAAAAGAGGGCAAAATCTATTCCATCAATGAAGGACAATATCTCAAATTCCCACAAGGGGTAAAAAAATACATTAAATACTGCCAAGAGGAAGATAAAGCAACTAACCGTCCTTATGCTTCACGTTATATCGGCTCATTAGTGGCTGACTTCCATCGTAACTTATTAAAAGGCGGTATCTACATTTACCCAAGTGCAACCAACTATCCAAATGGTAAGCTTCGTTTGCTTTATGAAGGCAATCCAATGGCATTCTTAGCAGAACAAGCGGGGGGTATTGCCTCTGATGGTTACAATCGAATTTTAGATATTCAACCAACTGAACTTCACCAACGTGTACCACTTTTCATCGGTTCCGCAGAAATGGTGAAAAAAGCAGAAGAAATGATGAGAGAATTTAAAGAAGATTAAATTCCTAAAGTGCGGTCAATTTTGACCGCACTTTTTTAGCGAACAAAAAGGCGAACCTTCTCGGCTCGCCTTTTTCGTTTATTGTATCAATTAGTCTCGTTTTCTTGCGAGTAGCCACCAAATAATCGCCATAAATAAGAGGCTTGGCATCAGTGCGCCTAAAAAGGCTGCCGCATTAAATACCACACTCATTTGTCCAAAAATTTCATTGACGACATAGAACAAGAATCCAAAGCAAATCCCCGTTACGATTCTCGCTCCTGCAGTGACACTACGTAATGAACCAAAGATGAAAGATAACGCAAGCATCATCATCACACCGACAGAAAGGGGCTGTAAAATCTTACGCCAATAGGTTAATTCAAAACGGCGAGAATCCTGTCCTGTTTGTTTTAAGAACGCAATATATTCATACAAACCTGAAATGGATAATGATGTTGGACGCAATGAAACTGCGCCTAATTTATCTGGCGTTAAGCTTGTTGCCCAATCTTCGGTTAAGCGGTTTGTTGTGGTAATTTGCTCTTTTGATACCGCTGAATTATTCACTTGACGTAACTGCCATTGATTATTTTCAGCAGAATATTGCGCTTGATTCGCATGTTTCAAATGAGTGAGATTACGCTGTTCATCAAAGGTATAAATATAAATATCTTCTAATTGTGCATCATCGGTAATACGACGAACATACACGAAATTATTACCGTCTTTTGCCCATACACCATTCTTCACCGAAAGCATTGAACCACCGGAAAGTGCACGAGTACGCATATCACGAGCAAACTGTTCAGTTTGTGGAATTCCCCATTCACCAATAATCATGGTAAAAAGCACCAATGGAAGTGCTGTTTTCATGACGGCTAAGCCAATTTTAAAGCGAGAAAAACCCGCAGATTGCATTACCACTAATTCACTGCGGCTGGCTAAATTACCTAAAGCGATTAATGCACCTAACAAGGCCGCCATTGGAAAAAAGGTTTCCACATCTTTAGGAATGGTTAATCCTGTATAAGCCACCGCTTGCCAAATATCATAAGAACCTTTCCCTACGCTACGGAATTGCTCTACAAATTTGATAATTGCCGAAAGGCCAACCAACGTAAATAACGTGGCAAAAATTGCCCCTAAGATGCTTTTACCAATATAACGATCAAGAGTATTCATCAACATTGTTATTACCCTTTTCTGAATACACGACGGAATTTATGCATAGCAGTGCTATCCCAACTATTCAGCACAATCCCTAAAATTAAAAAGGTGATATTTACCAACGGTATTAATAAACCGGCATCAAGCTTACCTGCACCACCCGCAGATTTAAATGAGCTTTGTAATAAGAAGTAAATTAAATAAAGCAATAATGCTGGTAAGATTTTCGCGAAACGACCTTGGCGAGGATTCACTTTACTCATTGGTACAGCAATAAGCGCCATTAAAGGCACTGCTAAAATTAAGGTAATGCGCCAATGCAACTCTGCTTTTGCGGCTGCACTTTTATCTTTTAATAATTGCTCAAAAGATAACTCAGCAGCTTCATCACTTTCCGAGTTTGTCTCTTGATGACCTAAATACGCTTGGTAGTCATCAAAATGTGTAATACGGAAATCAGGAAGCACGGATGTACCTTCTACACGCAAGGTATTCTGTAAATTCAAGACTTGGTCGCCATTGGGTAACGCTTTTAATTCACCTTTTTCAGCTGTAACCACTGAAGGCTTAGTTTGGCCTTTGGCTTTCATTTGGAAAAGATAAACATCACTGATTTGATTACCATTAATCTTATCAATGAATAAGACGAAATTATTGTTGCTTGTGGACATGAATTGACCAGAAGCCAATGCCCCCATTGTTGGGTTCGCTTTAGCATCTTCGACAATTGCTGCTTGTTTTTGAATCGCCCATGGAGAAAGCCACAATGCGTTGTAAGCAGCCAAGCCAGCTGTGAATAAAGAAAGAATTAACGCCACACGAACAAGGATACGTTGTCCCACACCACAAGCACGCATTACCGTAATCTCACTTTCTGCGTAGAGACGACCGAAAGTCAGTAAAATGGCGATAAACAAACATAATGGCAACATTAATTGCGCCATGGTTGGCATCCCTAAACCGAGTAAAGAGAACACCAGATCGGCAGGCACTTTACCATTTGCCGCAGAACCAAGTACGCGAACAAGTTGTTGGCTGAAGAAAATTAAAAGCAAAATAAACAAAATTGCAATCTGGCTTTTAAAGACTTCCTTTGTTAAATATCGGGTTAATATCATTCTTTTTTTCTAACTAAAAAACACGGGAAACTGGCTAATTTAGATGGCGTATGATACCTTATTTTGACTGATTTAAATAGCAAATTAGCAACATAAGGAAATAACATGAAATATCAAGCAAACTCAACCGCACTTTCTCAATCAACCGATTGCCTCATTATCGGCATTTATGAGAACAATGAATTGACAAAAAGTTTCAATGAAATCGATCAAATCACACAAGGTTACCTCAGTCAGTTAGCTCAAAGCCAAGATCTTTCAGGCAAAATTGGGCAAGCAACTCTGCTTCATTCGTTACCGAATCTTGCGACTAAACGCGTGTTAGTAGTGGGTTGTGGCAAAAAAGGCGAAACGACTGAACGCCAATTTAAACAAATCATCCAACGTGTTACCCAAACATTAAAAGAATTAAATATTCAACAAGCGGTGAATAATTTAACGGATGTGGAAATTAAAGATCGCGATCTATTTTGGAATGTGCGTTTTACCGTTGAAACCATCGAACATAGTCTTTATCAATTCGATGAATTTAAGAGTAAAAAAGCGGATGCTATCTCGCTTCAAGAAATCATTTTTAATACCGATGATTCACAAGCTCAGCAAGCCATCGCAGAAGCACAAGCCATTGCAAATGGTGTAAAAGCCGCGCGTAATATCGCGAATATGCCACCCAATATTTGTACACCGGCTTATTTAGCTGAACAAGCTAAAAATTTAGCCGAAACATCAACCGCACTTTCCCTCGATGTGATTGATGAAGAAGACATGACAAAACTTGGCATGAATGCATATTTAGCCGTATCTCGTGGTTCGCAAAACCCTGCTTATATGTCTATTTTACATTTCAACAATGCACCTGATAAAAATGCGAAACCAATCGTATTAGTGGGTAAAGGCTTAACCTTCGATGCAGGCGGTATTTCTTTAAAACCAGCCGCAGATATGGATGAAATGAAATACGATATGTGCGGTGCTGCTTCAGTATTCGGTACAATGAAAGCCATTTCTGAATTAAATCTTCCACTCAATGTTATCGGTGTATTAGCAGGTTGTGAAAACTTGCCTGATGGCAATGCTTATCGTCCAGGTGATATTCTCACCACGATGAATGGTTTAACTGTAGAAGTATTAAATACTGACGCGGAAGGACGTTTAGTACTTTGTGATGCACTCACCTATGTAGAACGTTTTGAACCGCAATATGTGATTGATGTCGCGACCCTCACAGGCGCTTGCGTGGTAGCTTTAGGTCAACATAACAGTGGCTTAGTTTCAACTGATGATGCCTTAGCAGAACAGTTATTACAAGCCGCACAGGAAACCACTGATAAAGCTTGGCGTTTACCGTTAAGTGAAGAATATCAAGAGCAATTAAAATCACCATTTGCTGATTTAGCAAATATTGGCGGTCGTTGGGGCGGTGCAATTACTGCAGGCGCATTCCTCTCCAACTTTACGAAAAAGTACACCTGGGCACATTTAGATATTGCGGGAACAGCTTGGCTTCAAGGTGCAAATAAAGGTGCAACAGGTCGTCCAGTGTCTCTATTAACACAATTTTTAATTAATCAAACCAAGTAATTAACACATAGGGCTAACATAACGTTAGCCCTAAAATTTTCTCAAAATCTGACCGCACTTTATTCCAATTCGAATTCAATCAGTAATGGATTATGATCTGACGAAGTAACCACTTCTGATGTTGCACTCACCACTTTTACGCCTCGCGTAAAAATATAATCCAGTGGATAACCTAAAAATCTAACCCGCTCATCTTGAGAGAGCGCCACTGAATCTAAGCCATATTTTTTCATCAGATTATTCACTAAATTAAGACGATCTTCATTCCATGCATTAAAATCACCAGACATAATGATGGGGCCTTGATGATTTTCCACAAAAGAAAAGATCTGCTCTAATTGAGTTTGATAAGCCGAAATACCCCATTCAAAATTAATCAAATGCACATTAATAAGTAGCAAGCTATCGCCTTTTTCTAATGGAAAATTCATCACACTTGCCACTTTAGGTATTTGTATTAATGGTTCTGCTACCCCACCACCACAATACCATTCTGGTTGCGTTTGGGTGAATGTTTTTACACCTGATAAGAGATCTTTAAAAGAAAAAGAGGACACAAAAAGTGCGGTCGAAAATGCACTTAAATTTTGATGTTGTGTCGCCTCTTGCAATAACACAAAATCAGCCTGATTAGAGAGTCGTGCTAAATCTTCTTGCCATCCCTTATCTTGCCCCTTATGCACATTCCAAGTGATTAAATGAAAACGAGAGCCGGCTAATTTAGGCACCGAATCACTCGCCTTGTCACATTGCATATTTAACCCTTTTTCAAAAGGGATATAACTCAATTTTTGTGACGTATTTAGTTGAATAAATGTGCGGTCAAAAATCGTTAGATTTATAAAAAAATATCCAGTACCTAAAACCACTAACACTAAGCCAACAGCCAAAAATCGATAGATTCGCTTCATGATTATTCCCTCTCTATGTTCGAATAATAACACCTAATCAAAGCAATGCAACTTTCACTTTTCATACACATTAATACCTACCTACAACACGGTAACTTTAACTTTTAGCTTTGATTTAAATCATACTTTGCTAAAAAAACCGTTGCATTTTTCTTTTATTATCTTAGTATTTTACTCAACTTCTAACTCTACCATTAATAAGGAGATTCATTATGTCTTTTGGAGATAAAAAATTAAGTGAAATCGCAATCAGCGTACCCGGCTCAACTTCACTACTTCGTGAATATGATTTAGATTTCTGCTGCGGCGGTTCAGATACACTCGCTCACGCAGCGGCAGAAAAAGGATTAAATGTAGCAGAAATTGAAACCCGTTTAACCGAGCTTCAAAACAGCAAAGCAGAAAACCCTGAGGAATATTGGGTTAATGCAACTTATCCTGAAATTATCGATCATATTTTAGTTCGCTACCATCAACGCCACCGTGAACAACTTCAAGAATTAATCGTCTTAGCGGATCGTGTAGAAAGTGTTCATGGCGATCGTGAAGATTGTCCAATGGGTGTTGCTGCTGAATTACGCAATGTCTATGAGGATTTGAGCAACCACATGATGAAAGAAGAGCACGTGCTTTTCCCTATGATCAAAGCCGGTAACTATATGATGGCGCAAATGCCAATTCGTATGATGGAAATGGAACACGCAGAACACGGCGAACATTTAGATGTATTGAAATCATTAACAAACAATATGACGCCTCCAGCAGATGCTTGTAACACATGGCGCGCACTTTACAGCGGTATTCAAGAATTTGCAGACGATTTAATGATGCATATTCACCGTGAAAATAATATTTTATTCCCACGTGTTATTGCTGAAAATCACTAAGCGAAAATCAATAAAAAAGGGCGAAATCATTCGCCCTTTAAATTTAGCCTAAAACTGACCGCACTTTATTTCTCTTCACTGCCTTTATATAAACGATTTTTATATAAATAACTACCAAGTAAAGCATGTGCCAACGCTTCTTTTTTCATTTCTTCCGGCACCTCTTTTTCGGTCAATGTATCTTTCTCTTTATCATACACATAGCCTTTTGCTTTGCTATTTGGTGTTTGAATAACGACATCATGATTACCTTTCATTAAGGCTTGAGTTTGATCGAATTGCATAAAGGCACGATCTGGATTAACGTCTTGCGTTAAATCAAAACCAATCATCGGATAATTACCACTTACCCCCGCAATAGAAAGTAAGGTTGTCGGCATATCAATTTGACTCACTAAACGACTGTCTCGGCGTGGTGCAACATGATCACCTAAAATTAACGCAGGGATATGGAAATGCTTAATTGGCACTAAGCTTGCCCCTGCTGCACGGGAGTCGTGGTCTGCAATCACCAAGAATACGGTATCTTTCCAATAATTAGATTGTTTCGCTAACTTGAAGAAATGACCAATTGCATAATCTGCATATTTCGCACTGTTATTACGTGTGGCTTTTGGTTGTTCATAAAGCTCAATTTTACCATCCGGGAACTCGAAAGGATCGTGATTACTCGAACTAAACACGAGGCTAAAGAACGGTTTGCCTTCATTGTATAATTGGGTAAAGGTTTCGTTCGCTTTATCAAATAGATCCTCATCACTCACACCCCAAGTCGCAGTAAATTTCGGATTTTGATAATCCTTTTGATCGATAATGGTTTGGAAACCGTTACCATAGAAGAAGCTCGCCATGTTATCAAAGTGCTTTTCACCGCCATAAATAAACGAAGTGTTGTAACCTTGTTTAGCAAGTAAATCCGCAATGGTAAAGAAACCACTTTGGCTGTTATTCAATTTCACCACTGCACGTGCTGGAGTGGGTGTAAAGCCCGCTGTAGTTGCTTCAATACCACGAACAGAACGCGTCCCCGTAGCATAGAGATTTTCAAATAACCAACCTTCTTTGGCTAATTTATCAAATTCAGGTGAAAGTGGTTTTCCGCCTAATGTACCGATAAATTGCGCCCCAAAACTTTCTTCCAAAATAATGACGATATTTTTCGGTTTACCTTGGTAAGTCGCTTGGTTTTTCGTTAATGTTGGAATCTTCTCTGAAATATAATCACTTTCAGGACGGCCACGGCTTGCTTTGACAATACGCAACATTTCATCAGTATCCATTTTGCCGTACACCTCAGAAGATGAACCTTCATCTTTAAATTGCTGTGCCGCATAAAGGACAGAATAGCCAGAGTTCAACACTAGAGAATTCACTAAACCATCGGAAGAAAAGGCGACCATTGCAGGGTTAACACCTCGGTGTTGGAAACTCGAACGCGCACCTAAAAAAGCCACTGCAATCACGAGCAATGCTACAACAGGGCGTAATTTCCAGCTCATTGGGCGCAAATTTTTGACCGCATAATCAGATAGTTTCCAATAACAGAAGAAAGCCGTAACGGTGAAAATAAGGCTAAAAATGACCGCAGTTAAATGGCCTTCCATCAACATTGAAAAGACTTCTTTCGGATAAATTAAATATTCAATAAAGAGTCGGTTTGGACGGAAGTCATAAGTTTCGATAAATGCAGGCGTAGCCAATTCCATAAATAGAATAAACACACTACCTAAGGTAAGCCAAATACGTAAAATCATTTTCCAAATTCGGCTATGATGAAATAGCACCGTCAATAATGCTGGCACACCAAATAAGTAGCACAAAGCTACGATATCCATACGCAAGCCTTGCAAAAATAATTGTCCCCATCCCTCTACCGCAGAAACACGGTCTGCCTGCCAAATCGCAAGCCCAAGACGAGACAAGGTGAAAATAATCAGATTAATGATGACGAAGAGGAAAATCGGATATAAAGGAGAACGTGTTTGTTTCATTTTGACACTCATAAGTCCTAAGGGAATCGCTACCCTTTGATTAATTTAAAGCACGCTAATGTGCCATTCCTTTCATAGACAGATAAAAAAACACAAAGTGCGGTTAAAAACATCATCATTTTTGACCGCACTTTGAGAAAGTAAAATTACGCTGCAACTAACGCTTTTAATTGTTTTTCATAAGCTGCCCAATCTGTGATTGGACGTGTTGCAACACCGGTTTCCATCGCTTTTTTCGCTACTGCAGAAGAGACAGTGAACAATAAACGAGGATCAAACGGAGTTGGAATGACATAATCTGGCCCAAAGGATAACGAACCATAACTTGCAATAATTTCTAACGGCACCTGTTCTTTCGCCAAACCAGCAATCGCACGAGAAGCCGCTAACTTCATTTCTTCATTAATCTCTGTTGCACCAACGTCTAATGCACCACGGAATAAGAATGGGAAACAAAGTACGTTATTTACTTGGTTTGGAAAGTCTGAACGGCCTGTACAAACAATCGCATCTGGACGAACTGCTTTAGCTTCATCAGGAATGATTTCAGGTACAGGGTTAGCCAATGCCAAGATTAATGGATTCTCCGCCATGGTTTTCACCATTTCAGGTTTTAATGCATCTGCTTTAGAGCAACCTAAGAACACATCAGCTCCCTTAACGGCATCCGCTAATGTGCGCCAACCATTATCTTCAATCGCGTAGAATTGTTTAGTTTCATCCATGTTATCGCCACGGCCTTTGAAAATCACACCTTTAGAGTCACACATGGTGATGTTTTCTTTTTTGAAGCCTAATGCACGAAGTAAATTAGTACACGCAATAGCTGAAGCACCGGCTCCATTTACCACTAAACGTACATCTGCAATATCTTTACCAACAATCTCTAAACCGTTTAATGCTGCCGCACCGACGATAATTGCCGTACCGTGTTGGTCATCATGGAATACTGGAATACCCATGCGTTCACGCAACGCTTTTTCAATATAGAAACATTCTGGCGCTTTGATATCTTCAAGATTAATGCCACCAAACGTTGGTTCTAATGAAGCAATAATATCGATTAATTTATCTGGATCATGTTCATTGATTTCAATATCGAATACGTTGATGCCTGCAAATTTTTTGAATAATACACCTTTCCCTTCCATAACGGGTTTTGATGCAAGCGCACCAATATTTCCTAGACCTAACACGGCTGTACCATTTGAAATAACGGCCACTAAATTAGCACGCGCAGTATAACGACTTGCCGCAGAAGGATCTTTTTCAATCTCTAAGCAAGGCTCAGCAACACCTGGAGAATACGCAAGGGCTAAATCATGTTGGGTTTCTAATGATTTGGTTGGGGTGACCGCAATTTTTCCCGGAATTGGGAATTCATGAAAATCTAATGCAGCTTGGCGCAATTGTTCACTCATATAAAAATACTCCATTTTCACTTAGGATAAATAAAATTCGCGCCATTATACTCTCTTTTAAACAGAATTTTGTGACATACCGCAAAAATTTTACAAATTTATTACAAAAATATGAGTGAAATCGACCGCACTTTTGTCTTTTCTTCACATTCATAAGCAAAAACGTTACTATATCGCAAAAAAATATACAGGATATAAACAATGAGTTTGTTTTCTAAATTTAGAAGCGCCATCAATAAATTACAACGGAAAGCGATTAACAAAACCTATCAAAAACGTTTAACCAATCAAGGCATGTCGGTGATTTCTGCAAACTGTGTCGGTGCGTTTATTTTGCACGATCTAAATCAGCCTTTTAACTCTCCATTTGTTAATCTCTATTTAGATCCGAGCGATTTTGTTCGCTATCTACAGAATATCGAATTCTATCAAGCACAACCTCTTCAATTTATACAAACAGAAAAACCGTATCCCGTTGGCTTATTAGATGATCTTAAAGTGCATTTTATGCATTATCATTCTGAACAAGAAGCCAAAGAGAAATGGGAAGCTCGCTCACAGCGTTTAGATTTCGATAATTTATTTATTATGATGACGGATAAAGATGGCGGAAAAGGCGCAAAATATGAAGACCTACAAGCCTTTGATAATTTGCCTTATCCAAACAAAGTGGTCTTTACCCATAAGCCTTATCCCGAGTTTAAATCTGCTTTCTACATTAAGGGCTTTGAAAACGAAAACGAAGTGGGTGATTTATTTACCTTTTCCGGTTGGAATGGCGAAAAATATTACGACCAATTTGATTACGTTAGCTGGTTCAATCAAAAATAAGAGTTTACGATGCGATTAGATAAATTTATTGCCGAGAATACAGGTTTAACCCGTTCACAAGCCACCAAGGCCATTCGCCAAAGTGCGGTCAAAATTAACGGTGAAATTGTGAAAAATGGTGCGACCAAAGTCAGTCAAGAAGATGAAATTTATTTTGAAGATGAATTATTGACTTGGGTGGAAGAAGGTCAATATTTTATGTTGCATAAGCCTCAGGGCTATGTTTGCTCTCATGATGATGGTGACTATCCAACTATTTATCAATTCTTTGAACCGCCTCTTTCTAGCAAATTACACAGCGCTGGACGATTAGATGTGGATACCACTGGCCTCGTGCTATTAACCGATGATGGGCAATGGTCACATCGTATTACCTCACCAAAACATCAATGTGAGAAAACCTATTTAGTCACTTTAGCTGACCCGGTTGAGAACCATTATGCCTCAGCCTGTGAAGAAGGCATTCTATTACGTGGCGAAAAAGAACCGACTAAGCCAGCAAAACTTGAAGTGTTAGATGATTACAACGTGAATCTGACTATCTCTGAAGGGCGCTATCACCAAGTGAAACGAATGTTTGCCGCACTGGGTAATAAAGTCGTGACACTCCATCGTTGGAGAATCGGCAACGTTGAATTAGATGAAAGCTTAGAAGAAGGCGAATTTCGTCCACTCACTCAGGAAGAAATCGACAATTTAGTGAAATAATATGAGCCAAAATATTAAACCTACCTTTATTTTTATCGCCACGCTCGGCATCCTCTCGATGCTACCGCCTTTGGGCGTGGATATGTATATTCTGTCCTTTTTAAATATTGCTGAAGACTTAAATATCAACTCCGAGCAAGTTCAGTACACGCTGACATTCTTTGCTTACGGCATGGCGGCAGGACAATTATTCTGGGGGCCCTTTGGTGATAGCTTTGGTCGTAAACCTATTATTCTATTAGGGGTCATTATTGGTGCTATCACATCCATTATTTTAACGGGCATTCATTCTATTGGCAGTTTCACTGCACTACGTTTCGTTCAAGGTTTCTTTGGAGCCGCACCTGTTGTGCTTTCAGGAGCTTTATTACGAGATTTATTTAGCAAAGATCAACTCTCTCGAATCATGTCCACCATCACGCTTGTCTTTATGATCGCGCCGCTTGTTGCGCCTATAATTGGCGGATATATCGTGAAATATTTCCACTGGCACATGATTTTTTATGTGATTGGCATCATGGGATTTCTTGCGGCATTGCTTGTCTTTTTCATTATTCCCGAGACCCATAAAAAAGAAAATCGTATTCCACTGCGCCTGAATATCATTGCCCGTAACTTCATGATGCTTTCTAAACAAAAAGAAGTGTTAGGTTATATGGCGGCGGCTTCTTTTGGTTTTGGGGGGTTATTTGCTTTCGTCACTGCTGGTTCGATTGTTTATATTGGTATCTACGGCATTCCAGTCGATCAATTCGGCTATTTCTTTATGATCAATATCGCGATTATGACCGCTGCTTCTTATCTAAATGGAAAATTTGTATTGAAGCTAGGTGCAGAAACCATGTTACGAATTGGTATTGCTGTACAATTCATTTCAGGAATTTGGTTATTTTTAACCGCACTTTTTGATTTTGGTTTTTGGCCTATGGCTATTGGTGTTGCTTTTTTTGTGGGACAAAATCCACTTATTTCGTCCAATGCTACTGCCTCTATTCTCGAAAAATTCCCTACGATGGCAGGTACCGCTAACTCATTAATGGGAAGTGTACGTTTTGGTGTTGGTGCTGTGATGGGTTCTCTTGTGGCGAGCTTTAAAATGGAAACCGCAGCACCAATGCTCTATACAATGACGGCTTGCGTGGTCATTTCAGCCCTTTCTTATTATTTCCTGACTTATCGAAATGAACGATAAAGTGCGGTTAATTCTCAAGTCAATTTAAAACAATGAAGGCGGGAATCTCCCGCCTTTTCATATTGCATTAAATGCTTATTTCCAAATTCGATGCTCTAAAACACGCTTTTTAATTTCAGGATAAAGCTCGATTTTGAATTCTGGTTCTTTCCCTTCTTTTAATTGACGCTGATAATCTTTCATTAGCTTCCACACAATCGGGGAAAGTAAAACAATCGCGACTAAGTTAATAATTGCCATCACAGCCATTACAGTATCAGCGAAATTCCACACAACATTACCTGATTTTACTGAACCAAAATAAACGAAGAATAATACCGCTAAACGGAATGCCCACACAAACCACGGTTTATTTTTTATAAAACGAATATTACTTTCCGCATAAGCATAGTTACCAATAATAGAGGAATAAGCGAAAAGCAATAAGATGAAAGCCAAGAAGTGTACGCCAAATTCACCGACATGATAACGCAATGCATTTTGCGTTAAGGAAATACTTTTCAGTGTTTCACTACCATAGTTATCTGAAAGCAGGATAATCACTGCCGTACAAGTACAGACAATCATGGTATCTACAAATACACCAAGCATTTGCACTAAACCTTGGCTTACTGGATGTTTGACATGTGCTGCAGCGGCCGCATTTGGGGCTGAGCCCATCCCTGCTTCATTAGAGAATAATCCGCGCTTAATCCCCATCATCATGGCTTTGGAGACTAAAGCACCAAACACTCCACCAGCAGCAGATTGGAAAGTAAAGGCACTTTTGTAAATATTGGCAATTACCGTTGGGATCATATCAATATGCATGCCTAAGATAATTACCGCCATAATTAGATAAAAGAGTGCCATCATCGGTACTACGCTACTAGAAATGGTCGCAATACGTTTTACGCCACCGAAAATAATGGCGGCGGTCAATATCACTAAAACAAGACCAACATATTCACCTTGCCAATCCCAAGCATTTTTAGTCGCTTCTACGATTGAGTTTGCTTGTACTGAATTAAATGCAAAACCAAAGGTAAAAATAAGTGATACAGCAAACGCTACTGCTAAGCAACGTGATTTTAACCCTTGTGTAATATAGTAAGCAGGGCCACCACGGAAAGAGCCATCTTTATCTTGAATTTTGAATACTTGTGCTAAAGTAGATTCTGCAAAGGCACTCGACATACCAATAAATGCCGTTACCCACATCCAAAATACGGCACCTTCACCACCAAGCGCAATGGCTGTTGCCACACCACTGATATTACCTACACCAACTCGACTTGCAAGCCCAGTTGCAAAAGCTTGGAATGGCGTTAAAGAATTACCTTCTGCCGCACGGCCAAACCACATTTCACGTATACTTGCAGGGAAAAGGCGTAACTGTACTAAGCCTGTGGTAATTGTAAAAAATAGACCTACACCTAATAAAATAACAATGGTGATATTCCATAATGGCTCATCTAAATGTTCAACAACCCATGTTAAACCTTGCTCAATCCAGTTCCCAAATGCTGTCAACATAAAAACCTCGCTTAAAAAAGATCAATATTTTGATTGTAGAGAGATAAAAGAAAAAATCCAGTTTTCTTAGAAAAAAACTGGATTTTTATTCTATAACACAAAATTTATTCAGATTTTTGCCGTATTTTTAGATTAAATCTATTCACGTTTTAAAAATAACGCTGCAGCACCACGCACTCCACCAGAATCACCATGTTTTGCTTTTTTAATTGGTGGCACTTTCGCACTACGCATTAAATGAGGTGGCAATGCTTTTGGTAACGCTTCATAGAGATAATCAAAATTCGATAAACCACCACCAAGAACAATCATATGTGGATCAAATGCAGTGATAATGTTACCGATAGAAATAGCCGCTAACTCCACAAAAATGCGAACAAAATCAACCGCACTTTCCTCTTTCGCATAAAAACGATCGATAATGTCTTTGGCTGATAATTCTTCCCCTTTTAAATCACGGTACAACATTTCAAAACCGCGACCTGAAATATAAGTATCTAAACAGGCATGATTACCACAACCACATTGATAAATAGGTGCTTTATCCCAACCCAATAATTTTAAGGCATGATAATTTAATTGAAGATGACCTAACTCTCCTGCCATTCCCACTTGTCCTGAGTGAATTTTTCCATTAATCACAAAGCCACCACCAAAACCAGTGCCTAAAATCAGCCCTAATACAGAAGGATATTGGGTATTCTCTTCGTCCCAAGCTTCAGAAAGCGCAAAGCAATTTGCATCATTTTCAGCTCGCACTTCACGCCCGAGTATTTTCTCAAGATCGGTTAAAATAGGTTTATTATCTGCGACACGAATATTCGTCACTTCAGCAAGCCCAGTTGTCAAATTAACAAATCCTGGCAACCCAAGTCCTACCGTGCCTTTTTCACCAAAGTGGGCATCCGCACGTTCGACTAAAGTTTTAATCGCCTGTAACCAATCTTGATAATCTGTCTGTGGCGTTGGCACGCGCTCGGTATAAAGTTTTTCTAATTTTTCATTAAAAGCAGCCAATTCAATCTTTGTGCCACCAATATCAATACCATAATACATATTGTCTCCTTAAAAGAGCGGTCAAATTTGTTGGAATATATAGGCTGTATTTTCCTTGAAATCAAAATGAAAATCCATGACAAAAATCATATTTTGTACAAGCAATAAAGCACAATAAAAAAAAAGACCGGCTTTATCACTAAAACCGGTCTTTGATGCTATTTATTGTTAAACAAGCCTTTCTTCTGTAAGAAACCAAAAATAATCAAATGAACAATCCATGCCGAAATTATCGCCACAAATAAATCGATAGGATAATGCATTCCAAGGCGTACGCGGCTAATCAACATTAATACACCCCAAATGGTCATGGCACCAATCAGTAATTCCGCTTTAAAAGAACGATTATCTAATAATTGGCTAAACCCGACGGCTAACATTAGCCAAGTGGCGGCAAAAATAGAATGTCCAGATGGGAAAGAATAACCCGTTTCGTCTTCATAATGTGCTTTTAACCAGGCTGGCGTATCCGCTTGTGTGGAATAAAATTTATCCACTAATTTCGCACGCTCTGAACGATCTTGATGATAAAAGGCATCTGTCGTACTTTCTGTTTTTTCCGCTAAATAGACGGTGAAAGGACGCGGCTCGGCAAAAACTGTTTTTAAACCTGTTTTAATTACTTGTGTGGATAATACCGACAGGCCCATTACAATCACGCCCATAATCCACTGTTTACGGTTTTCAAAAAGAAAACGGAAAAGTAAAGCAAATACCCCACAGGTAATTAAAGCATAAGGTACACTACCGGTTTCCGTTAAAAGATAAAGCCAATAATCCCATTCCATTAATTGGTTGTTTCCATGCCAATGATAAGCAAAACCCCAAACAAAAAATGGTACAAGACAAAGGAATAACGTATATAATGACAGCCTTTTAAACATTGTTGCCTCTTGATAATAAAAATAAAGTGCACATTTTAGCAGAATAAAGTTGAAAAAGGATAAGTTATGTCAAAAATCCAACTGGTTGCTCAAGCCAATTTGCCTACCGAATATGGCATATTTAAAATGGTCGGATTTGAATTTCCCGATACAAAAAAAGAACATGTCGCTTTAGTGATGGGTGATATTTCAAACCAAGATGAGCCTGTGCTCGCCCGCATTCATTCTGAATGCTTAACGGGTGATGCATTACACAGTTTAAAATGTGATTGCGGTTTCCAGCTTGCAGCCGCATTACGTCAAATTAGCGAAGCGGGTCGAGGTGTGTTGATCTATCATCGTGAAGAAGGACGAGGCATTGGTCTAATTAATAAAATTCGTGCTTATTCATTACAAGATCAAGGCATGGACACCATTGAAGCTAACCTTGCATTAGGTTTTAAAGCTGATGAACGTAACTTTAATGTATGTGCCGATATGTTTGAATTATTAGGTGTGAAGCAAGTTCGCTTGATGACAAACAACCCACAAAAAGTAGAAACCATGAAAAAAGCGGGAATTAATATCGTAGAACGTGTACCATTGAATGTAGGTGAAAACCGTTACAATACGAAATATCTTGATACTAAAGCGAAAAAAATGGGCCATTATATTGTGCATAATAATGAAGAACATTTAATGACTTGCCCACATTGCCAAGAAGAAGTGATTTAATAAAAAAGCCATACAACTGTATGGCTTTTCTTTTATCAAAACAATTATTGATTAACGCCCCAATGACGAGTGTCTTTATCAAATTTCATGCCTGAATGAGATCCTTCTGAACCATTAAAATAAACGTCTTTATTTGCGCAAGCTGAAATCACTAATGCACCGATAACAATAAGAATTAATTTTTCATTGTATTTACCTTTTTTAAAACTAGCTTACCGAAATTGTATCACAATTTTCTCCGCTTTTTCCTGCTTAAATTAGTCCTTTTCTTGCAAAATTTATCTTTGACTTCTACAATACCGCCTCATTTTTAACTTGTAGTTCGCAAACCTCCTACATAAAAAAACTAGGTATCCTATGAATATTTCAAATCCTAATCTCAACCGTAAAGCCCTTGTGATCTTCTCGGGTGGACAAGATTCCACAACCTGTTTAATTCAAGCTATTGCCGAATATGGCGTGGAAAATGTCGAAACCGTCACCTTTCAATACGGTCAGCGTCATGCCATTGAATTAGAAAAAGCCCGTTGGATCGCCAAAGATCTCGGCGTAAAACAAACGTTGATTGATACGTCCGTCATCAAATCTATCACCCGCAATGCCTTAATGGATGCAAACGCTGACATTGAGCAAAAAGACGGTGAATTACCTAATACCTTTGTGGATGGCCGCAACGCACTCTTCTTATTGTATGCGGCGATTTATGCAAAAGGCCAAGGTATTAATGACATTATCACGGGCGTATGTGAAACAGATTTCAGTGGCTATCCGGACTGTCGCGATGTATTTATCAAATCCATGAATGTCACCCTTAATTTAGCCATGGATTATCCGTTCAATTTAAAAACACCGTTAATGTATCTTACCAAAGCACAAACTTGGGCATTAGCTGATGAATTAGGTGCGTTAGATTATGTTCGGCAACATACTCACACTTGCTATGAAGGTGTTGAAGGTGGCTGTGGAGAATGCCCGAGCTGTAAATTGAGAGATAAAGGCTTGCAGGAATATTTAGCAACCAAAGCAAAAAGCTTAGTATCGAGATAACTCAATCTATAACAGATTAAATAGATTCAAATGAACCCCAAGTGCGATCAAAATTCACATCAAATTTTGACCGCACTTTTACTTGATATAGTATCCTTATCTTTTCTCATCTTTGATTTTATAAACGCGTCATTTTTTGATAAAATCACGCTAATTTTTTTATAAATAAGTAACTAATTTTAAAAATGACTACAAATTATTCCGCTCAAGAAATTACGGTTCTGAAAGATCTCGAACCGGTGCAAATTCGCCCCGGTATGTACACGGACACTACCCGTCCAAATCACCTTGCTCAAGAAGTTATCGATAACAGTGTGGACGAAGCCCTTGCAGGTTTTGCGACTAAAGTTGAAGTAATTTTACACGCTGATCAATCACTTGAAGTCATTGATAATGGTCGCGGGATGCCAGTGGATATTCACCCAACTGAAGGCGTTTCTGGTGTGGAAGTGATCTTAACTAAACTTCACGCTGGCGGTAAGTTCTCGAATAAAAACTATGAATTTGCCGGTGGTTTACACGGGGTGGGAATTTCTGTCGTCAATGCCCTTTCTGAACGCGTTGATATTCAAGTTAAACGTAACGGTGAAGTGTATAAAATTGCCTTTGAAAATGGCGTAAAAGTAGAAGAATTAGAAGTCATCGGGACTTGTGGCAGACGTACAACCGGTACCACAGTTCACTTCAAACCGAATCCAAAATATTTTGATAGCAAGAATTTTTCTGTTAGTCGTTTACGCCACTTATTGCGTGCGAAAGCCGTGCTTTGTTCAGGCTTAGAGATTAAATTTGTCGATAAAGTGAATAACACCGAAGATGTGTGGTGCTATCAAGATGGTTTATCCGATTACTTAACCGAAGCGGTGAATGGTTTTGAAACCTTGCCTGAAAAACCTTTTGTCGGTGAATTTAAAGGCTCAACAGAAGCAGTAAGCTGGGCATTGTTATGGTTGCCGGAAGGTGGCGAGCTGATTGCAGAAAGCTATGTAAACTTGATTCCAACAGTACAAGGCGGAACACACGTAAATGGTCTTCGCCAAGGCTTGCTCAATGCCATGACCGAATATTGTGAATTCCGCAATAAATTACCACGCGGCGTGAAATTAACAGCAGACGATATTTGGGATCGCTGTGCTTACATTCTTTCATTGAAAATGCAGGATGCTCAATTTGCCGGCCAAACCAAAGAACGCTTATCTTCCCGTCAAAGTGCGGTCTTTGTTGCAGGTGTTTTAAAAGATGCCTTTAGTTTATGGTTAAATCAAAACGTACAAGATGCGGATCGCTTAGCTGAAATGGCGATCAGTTCTGCACAACGTCGTTTAAATGCAGCCAAAAAAGTCGTTCGTAAAAAATTAGTCAGCGGTCCTGCTCTACCAGGGAAATTAGCCGATTGTGCATCACAAAATTTAGAAAAAACCGAATTATTCTTAGTAGAAGGTGACTCTGCGGGTGGCTCAGCCAAACAGGCGCGTGACCGTGAATACCAAGCTATTCTGCCGTTACGTGGAAAAATCTTAAATACTTGGGAAGTCGCAAGTGATCAAGTGCTTGCCTCAACAGAAATTCATGATATTGCAGTGGCGCTTGGTATCGATCCTGATAATGAAGACTTATCTCAACTCCGTTATGGTAAAGTCTGTATTTTAGCCGATGCGGACTCTGATGGTTTGCATATTGCCACCCTACTCTGTGCACTCTTTTTACGCCATTTTCCAAAATTGGTTCAAGATGGGCATGTTTATGTGGCAATGCCACCACTCTATCGTATCGACTTAGGCAAAGAAGTGTTTTATGCCCTCGATGAAAGCGAAAAAGAAGCGATTTTAGAGCGCTTAAAAGGTAAAAAAGGTACCTTAAACGTACAACGTTTCAAAGGGTTGGGTGAAATGGATCCGTCACAATTACGTGAAACTACCATGGATCCGAATACACGCCGTTTAGTTCAATTAACCTATGAGCTAGGCGAAGATCAAGGGGCGGAAACATTAGAATTAATGGATATGTTACTCGCCAAAAAACGAGCGGAAGATCGCAAAAATTGGTTACAAACCAATGGCGACCAAGTGGATTTAGCCGTTTAATTATTTGAGGTCAATCATGAACGAACAACGTCGAGATTTTTTTAAAAACAGTGCGCTAGGCCTAGCAACAATTACATTAGGTGCAGGTTTAAGCCTTATTCCTTCTGCTCAAGCAGAGGAAAAGTCCTCTAATACGGCAACCACTGCGGTTGAAAATTTACCAGAAATTGAAGCTGAACTGACGCTTGCGCCCAATGTGCCAAAACCGATTAAACGTAATCACCCTGCAAAAGTCGTGGTAAAACTGACCGCACTTGAGCAAATTATGGATTTAATGGATGGTGTGCAATTTAAATTCTGGACATTAAACGGTAGCGTGCCTGCTCCATTCATTCGTGTACGCGAAGGCGATATGGTGGAAGTGCAACTTTCCAACTCAGCGAGTTCAATGATGCCACACAGTATCGATTTTCACGCTGCCGCTGTGCCAATGGGTGGTGCTATCGCAAGTGAAACCCCGCCAACGCGTACATCCACCTTCCAATTTAGAGCGTTACGTTCAGGGATTTATTTATACCACTGCGGCAGCCAACCTGTGGATATTCACCTTGCCAAAGGGATGTATGGTTTAGTTTTAGTTGAGCCGAAAGAAGGCCTGCCAAAAGTAGATCGCGAATTTTACATTATGCAAAGTGAATTCTATACCAAAGGTGAATTTGGCGATCCTGGCTTGCAGCCATTCAGTATGCAAAAAGCCATTGATGAGCGCCCAGAATATGTGTTGTTCAACGGCAAAGTCGGCGCAACTATGGATGAAAATGCCTTAAAAGCAAAAACTGGCGAAACAATTCGCCTATTTGTAGGAAATGCGGGGCCGAATTTATGCTCTTCTTTCCACTTAATCGGTGCGGTATTTGACAATGTGTATGTAGAAGGCGGCACACTTATTAATCACAACGTCCAAACCACATTGATTCCATCTGGCAGTGCCACCATGGTGGAAACGAGAATTGATGTGCCAGGTACTTATGTCTTTATGGATCATTCCATTTTCCGCGCTGTAAATAAAGGCACAATGGGACATATTGTGGTTGAAGGCGAAAAAAATCCGAATATTTATTCCGGCAAATTAAAAGAGGAAGCCTTTAAAGAAGCCAATCCACAAAAACCGCAACCCGTTCCTTATGAAATAGACAGTCATAAAGGAATAGATATGGGACATTCTCCTCACGAACATTCAGATGCGAATTCTGGTGCAACAAGAAAATAGATTAGAAGAATATGAGCAATATTAACTACGAAGGCATCGAGCAGATGCCACTTCGCACCTTTACAGAAAAGGCTTACCTTAATTATTCAATGTACGTCATTATGGATCGTGCATTGCCTTTTATTGGAGATGGCTTAAAGCCTGTTCAACGTCGTATTGTCTATGCGATGTCTGAACTGGGTTTAAATGCCGCGGCAAAATTTAAAAAATCCGCGCGTACCGTCGGTGATGTGTTGGGTAAATTCCATCCACACGGCGACTCAGCCTGTTATGAAGCCATGGTATTAATGGCTCAGCCCTTTTCTTACCGTTATCCTTTAGTGGATGGCCAAGGAAACTGGGGGGCGCCAGATGATCCTAAATCATTCGCGGCAATGCGTTATACAGAATCTCGCTTGTCCAAAATCTCTGAAATTCTATTATCTGAATTAGGTCAAGGCACTGTTGATTTCCAACCGAACTTTGATGGCACCTTAGAAGAACCACAATATTTGCCTGCTCGTTTACCTCATATTCTCTTAAATGGCACAACAGGGATTGCTGTCGGGATGGCAACAGATATTCCACCACACAATATTAATGAAGTGGCGGATGCAGCTGTCCTGTTATTAGATAATCCAAAAGTGGGATTAGATGATGTGCTCAATATCATTCAAGGCCCTGATTTCCCAACTGAAGCGGAAATTATTTCTCCTAAAGATGATATTCGAAAAATGTATGAAACCGGTCGTGGATCCATCAAAATGCGTGCAACATGGCATAAAGAAGACGGTGAAATCATCATTAGCGCACTTCCTCATCAATCTTCACCATCAAAAATCATTGCACAAATTGCTGAGCAAATGACCGCGAAAAAATTACCAATGGTGGAAGATATTCGTGATGAGGCGGATTACGAAAATCCTGTGCGTATCGTGCTTGTGCCACGTTCAAATCGCGTTGACACAGATGCCTTAATGGCGCATTTATTTGCGACGACTGATCTTGAAAAAAGCTATCGTGTGAATATGAATATGATCGGGCTTGATCATAAACCAGCCGTGAAAGGCTTACTTCAAGTTCTTACCGAATGGCTGACATTCCGTCGTACAACCGTGACGCGTCGTTTGCAACATCGTTTAGATAAAGTACTCGCTCGTTTGCACATTTTAGATGGTTTGATGATTGCCTTCCTCAATATTGACGAAGTGATTGAGATTATTCGTACTGAAGATGAACCAAAACAAGTTTTAATGGCTCGCTTTAACTTAAGTGATGAACAGGCAGAAGCCATTTTAAACTTACGTTTACGCCATTTAGCAAAATTAGAAGAACATCAATTACAAGCTGAAAAAGATAAACTCGAAGAAGAGCGGTCAAATTTAGAGTTAATTTTAGGATCTGAGCGTCGCTTAAATACTTTGATCAAAAAAGAAATTCAAGAAGACGCAAAAAAATACGCCAGTCCAAGAATGTCTCAATTAGTTGAGCGTGAAGAAGCGAAAGCCATTTCTGAAAGTGAAATGACGCCAGCAGAGCCTGTTACCGTCATCTTATCTGAAATGGGCTGGGTTCGTTGTGCGAAAGGTCATGATATTGATCCGGAAGGATTAAGCTATAAAGCAGGCGATAAATATCTGGCGCACGCTTGTGGTAAAAGCAATCAACCGGTGATCTTTATTGATAGTACTGGTCGTAGCTACGCTTTAGATCCGTTAAGCTTACCTTCTGCGCGTTCACAAGGTGAACCGCTCACTGGTAAACTTACATTACCGGCAGGTGCGACTATTGAACAGGTTATTATGGAACCTGAAAAACAAGAATTATTGATGGCATCAGATGCAGGATATGGTTTTATTTGCAAATTTGAAGATTTAATTGCACGTAATAAAGCAGGAAAAGCCTTGATTTCTTTGCCAGAAAATGCGAAAGTCTTGAAACCTGAGACACTTTCCGAGTCGGCCTCACTTCTTGTGTCCCTCACTTCAGCGGGTCGAATGCTGATTTTTCCGGTACGGGATTTACCGGCATTATCAAAAGGGAAAGGCAACAAAATCATCAGTATTCCAGCAGCGAATGCAAAAGCGCGGTCAGAATTATTGGTGAAATTGTTCTTAATTTCAGAGCAAGCTAGCCTTGAGTTCCATTCCGGTAAACGAAAAATCACATTAAAACCGGAAGATCTGCAAAAATTCCGAGCGGAACGCGGCAGAAAAGGCTCCCAATTACCACGAGGATTACATAGTAATGTTGACATTGTGGTGGTTGAACCTGAACACAACTCATAAGAATTCTCGAAACCAAACTAAATAGGAGGATATTTCGTGAATATTGTTTTTGATACCTATCAAACTCTTGCTTTAGCAAGCTTTGTATTATTACTTGGTTATTTTCTAGTAAAACGTATTCGCGTTTTACAAACATTCAATATCCCTGAGCCTGTTGTTGGTGGCTTTATTGTGGCTATTGCATTAACCATTTTATACAAAGTAAACGGCACCTCATTTACCTTTGAGAAAAGCTTACAAACATCTATGATGTTAGTATTCTTCTCCTCTATCGGTTTAAGTGCAAACTTTGCCCGCTTAGTTAAAGGTGGAAAACCATTAGTTATCTTCCTACTTGTCGCTGCCCTTCTCATTGTTTTCCAAAATGTCATCGGTATTTTAGGTACTCAATTATTAGGTATTGATCCTGCTTACGGTTTACTTGCCGGTTCTGTTACCTTAACGGGTGGTCATGGTACAGGTGCAGCTTGGGCTGAAACATTCACCAAAGAATTTAACCTACCTGCTGCAACAGAAATTGCGATGGCATGTGCCACATTCGGTTTAGTCTTCGGTGGTATCTTAGGTGGTCCAGTATCTCGTTATTTATTAAATCGTCAAAAACAAGGTGAAAACCCAGAGAATGATGAAGTAGATGACGTACAAGAGGCATTTGAACACCCGACTTACAAACGTAAAATAAATGCGCGCTCAATCATTGAGACCATCGCAATGCTTTCTTTATGTTTACTCATCGGTCAATACTTAGATGGCTTAACAAAAGGTACACAAATGCAATTACCAACATTCGTATGGTGTTTGTTTACTGGTGTAATTATTCGTAACAGCTTAACCAATTTATTCAAATTCCAAGTGGCTGATTCAGCGATTGACGTATTAGGTAGTGTAGGTTTATCTATCTTCTTAGCCATCGCCTTAATGTCTCTCAAACTTTGGGAATTGGTAGGCCTTGCAGCAGATGTACTCATTATCTTAGCGGTTCAAGTTGCCTTCATGGCTTTCTTCGCCATCTACGTCACATACCGTATGATGGGTAAAGATTATGATGCGATTGTATTAAGTGCGGGTCACTGTGGTTTTGGTCTCGGTGCAACACCAACAGCCGTTGCTAACATGCAAGCGATTACTAGTCGTTTCGGACCTTCTCACAAAGCGTTCTTAATCGTACCAATGGTAGGGGCGTTCTTTATCGACTTATTAAATAATGGTATTTTAAAAATGTTCTTAAACCTTGTTAAATACCTTCACTAATAAAATATAAAAAGAAAGGCTGACATTTTGTCAGCCTTTTTACTTTGCAAACCCATTATGCTAAATATTCTAAAAATTCCCCTACGGTGTGGAAGGATCCAAATACCAGCACAATGTCATTTTTATCTGCATTTTTAACCGCACTTTGCACACCTTCAATGACAGAATCTTCAGAAACACTTTTTGCTGATGGACAAACTGATGTTAATTTTGCATTTAAGTCATCACCTGATTGACCACGGTAACCACCTAATGTGACACAATGCCATAGGTCAATAACGGAAGTAAGTTGGGTAAACACCGACTCGGCATCTTTATCTTTTAACATACCGCAAACGGCAATAATACGCCCTGAAATTTGTGTTTTAAGTACGGTCAATTTTTCGGCTAAATATTTTGCCGCATGAGGATTATGCCCAACATCGATGATCACTTTTGGCAACTGTGAATAGGATACATTCAAGCGTTCTGCCAATTTTTCTAGCTGACAACCTTTCAATTGTTGGAAACGCCCCACCAATTCCACCTCAATTAATGAACGTTTGATGGTATCGACAGAAATATCAAAAGGCAGCTGTTCAACAGCAGCCAAAGCGGTTGCCGCATTAGCTAATGGAATTTGGCAAAACGGCAGATTTTCTAACCGCACTTTATTACTCTGCCACATCCAAGTTTGCTCATTAGCTTTAAACGACCAAGTGACATCTCGGCGTGAAACGTGGCAATGTAATTTCTCCGCTTGTTCTAGCATTGGTTGCGGGACATTGGGTTCGCCAATTACAACCGGTTTATTCGCACGGAAAATCCCCGCTTTTTCAAAGCCAATTTCTTCGCGAGTTGAACCTAGAAAATCTGTATGATCAATATCAATACTAGTGATAACCGCCAGATCATTATCAACAATATTCGTTGCATCCAAACGCCCACCAAGCCCCACTTCTAAAATGACGACATCAAGCTTCGCTTGTTTGAATAAATGCAAAGCTGATAAGGTGCTAAATTCAAAATAAGTGAGGGACTGAGTTTTATGCTTTTCGATGAAATCAAAAGAAGTAGTATGCATTTCATCTGGCAAGTCTTGATTTTGAATACGAACACGTTCGTTATAACGCAATAAATGAGGTGAGGAATACACGCCCACACGCAAACCGTGATTTAACAAAATGGTTTCAAGCAAACGACAAGTCGTGCCTTTACCATTTGTGCCCCCCACCGTGATCACATAAGGTGCGGGATTCAAAAGATCCAATTCTTCTGCCACGGATTTAATACGATCCAGCGCTAAATCAATAGCTTTAAAGTGACTGTTTTCCAAATAAGAAAGCCACTCAGCGAGTGGCGAAGTGGCTTTTAAATTCATTGTATTACTCATGTTCAACAATTTCTACTTCAACAAAAGGTGAAGGTTGATTGGTGAGTTTGCTTAAAAGGTTTCCAAGGGTTGAACGCATTTCTGAACGTTTCACGATCATATCAATCGCCCCTTTCTCGAGTAAGAATTCACTACGTTGGAAGCCTTCTGGTAATTTTTCACGTACGGTTTGTTCAATAACTCGTGGGCCTGCAAAACCGATTAATGCTTTTGGTTCAGCAATGTTTACATCACCTAACATCGCAAAACTTGCAGATACACCACCTAATGTCGGATCCGTTAATACTGAAATAAACGGCACACCTTTTTCACGCATTTTCGCTAATACCGCACTGGTTTTTGCCATTTGCATTAATGAGAAAAGTGCTTCTTGCATACGTGCACCACCACTTGCAGAGAAACATACAAATGGACAGTTTAATTCAATTGCTTTTTCTGCCGCTTTTACAAATTTTGAACCCACAACAGAGCCCATTGAACCGCCCATGAAACTGAAGTTAGATGCGGCAACGACTACAGGCATGTTGTAAAGTGTACCCGTCATTGTGATTAACGCATCTTTTTCACCGGTTTCTTTTTGTGCAGCAGTAATACGATCTTTATATTTTTTTAAATCTTTAAATTTAAGAATATCTTTTGGTTCTAAATCAGCCGACAATTCTTGGCTTGAACCCTCATCTAATAAGGCTAAAAGGCGTTCACGAGCATCAATGCGCATATGATGGCCACATTTGGGGCAAACATGTAAATTACGTTTTACTTCTTCGCCGTAAAGGACTTGTTCGCAAGAGGTACATTTTGTCCAAACCCCTTCTGGCACGTTTGCTTTACGTGATGCAGAGGAAGAGGTTCCTTTGCTAAAAATTTTATCAATCCAGCTCATTTTTTACCTTTTTTATTAACGAGAAAAGTTTGCGTATTTAATCATAATTTAGCGAAATTTGCTAGTCAGATGAGATTATCTTCTAAAAACAATGGGCCTAAATTTTTCTGTGGAATCGCAAATTTTTCAGGGTAAATGACATTCACTAAATATAAGCCTTCGGGTTTCGCTGTTGGAGCGGCTAATTTACGATCTTTTTGCTCTAACAACCATTTCATCCACTCAACAGGTTGATTACCAGCACCGACTTCAATCAAGCTTCCCACGATATTGCGTACCATATGATGCACAAAAGCATTGGCTTGAATATCCACAATAATGTACTGCCCTTTTCGCACCACATTTAAATGATGCACATTTCGCCAAGGGGTATTTGATTGACACTGTGCCGCACGGAAAGAAGAAAAATCATTTTCTCCCAATAAAAATTGCCCCGCTTGGTGCATTTTCTTTTCGTCCAAATCTAAATGGCAATGGGTAATCCCTTCCGGCAAAATGGCTGAACGCAATTTATTACAATACAAAATATAACGATAGCGACGCGCGGTTGCCGAAAAACGGGCATGAAATTCATCATCCACCACTTTTGCCCAACTCACTGAAATATCATCAGGTAAATTCGCATTGGTACCAAATGCCCAGGCTTTTTCAGGGCGAACTGCTGTGGTTTCAAAATGCACCACTTGCCCCGTGCCATGCACACCAGAGTCTGTTCTGCCCGCACAAAACACTTCAATTTTTTCATTTGCCACAAAAGATAACGCTTTTTCTAGTTCTTCTTGCACACTGCGTACTTTCTCTTGTCGCTGCCAGCCACAATACTGTTTTCCGTTATATTCAATGCCTAAGGCTATCTTCATTGGAAAATACTCCTAAAACGATTTCAAATTTGACCGCACTTTTCCCGAAAAGAAAAAACACCAATAACTCATCATTATTGGTGTTCTTATCACAAGCTAAAAATTAAGCACGTTTGAAGTCAATGTGAACCAATTTTGGTTTGAATGGGTGACGTTGCATTGCTTGAACTTTCACTGCAACTTCTTTACCTTCAACCACTAGAGTGATTACATCGCTATAGAAAGAATCGTGAACTTGTGCGTTGTTTAATTCATCGTGATTTAAGATGATTGAAACAGGTGCTTCGCTGCCACCATAAATGATTGCAGGGATTTGACCGTTGTGACGCAGGCGGCGGCTCGCACCCTTACCTTGCGCTTGACGAACTTCAGCGTTAAATTTAAATGCCATTTTAATGTTCTCTTGATTAAAAGTTTAAAATAAAAAATTGCAGGCGACCCAGCAATTTTCCTAAATTTGCTCAAAGACAAACTTTGAGAGCGACGGATTATAAAATATTCAGCCCCACAATGCAAATTTACACAGCAAATTTTTTCTAGGCTTTTCAAGGCAAAGCGATTAAAATAAGCCCCAATTTTTAATTAATTTTAACTAACTGATTGTAAGTGGGTTTCAAATGGAATTTCTTATCAGCTTTTTTACCGATTACGGTTATTGGGCGGTGCTGTTTGTTCTTATTATTTGTGGTTTTGGTGTACCCATTCCAGAAGATATCACGCTTGTCTCTGGCGGTGTAATCGCTGGTCTTTATCCTGAAAGTGTAAACTCCCATTTAATGTTATTAGTCAGTATGATCGGCGTACTTGCTGGTGACTCTTGTATGTATTGGCTTGGTCGCATTTACGGCACCCGAATTCTTCGTTTCCGTCCAATGCGCAAAGTGCTCACCTTACAACGCTTAAAAATGGTGCGTGAAAAATTTGCCCAATACGGCAACCGTGTTTTATTTGTGGCTCGCTTCCTTCCAGGATTACGCGCGCCAATTTACATGGTGTCAGGCATCACCCGCCGCGTTAGCTATACGCGCTTCGTATTAATTGATTTCTGTGCGGCTATTATTTCCGTACCAATTTGGGTTTATCTTGGCGAATTTGGCGCAAGAAACTTAGACTGGTTACACGAACAAATTCAAAAAGGTCAGCTTGTGATTTATATCCTTGTTGGCGCATTAGCGGTTTTCTTATTCTGGAAATGGAAAAAAGCGAAGAAACAGGCTGAATAATTTCTTATAAAGTGCGGTCAAAAATTTATAAATTTTCGTCAATTAAAAAACGCTTAATAATTTTATTAAGCGTTTTTTGTTTTTGTTAACCTACTCTCACATCTTTATTTTCTAAATAAGCAGAAAAAAGATGTCCCTTGAAACTTACATCTCAAGGGACAGAGCTTTGCGAGAAATTTTTTCTCTTATTGTAACAACGTTTTTCATTTCGCAGTGCCATTACAACGAGGTGAATTCTATCTATTTATTTTTTTATCGTCAATATATTTTTTATACAAAAATCTGTTAAAATTTAAACAAAAAAGCTAATAAAAAGGAACCAACCTTATGGAAAATAAAAACTTACATTATATCCTTGGTCTCGACCTTGGTATCGCCTCTGTTGGCTGGGCTGTAATTGAAATTGACAAAAAAGAGAATCCTCTGCGTTTAATTGATGTTGGTGTTCGTACTTTCGAACGAGCAGAAGTGCCCAAAACAGGTGAAAGCCTCGCGCTTTCTCGCCGCTTAGCCCGCTCCGCTCGTCGATTAACTCAACGTCGCGTTGCTCGCCTGAAAAAAGCAAAACGACTTCTAAAATCAGAAAATGTCCTATTATCCACTGATGAACGTCTTCCTCATCAAGTTTGGCAGCTACGAGTCGAAGGTCTAGATCGAAAACTAGAACTCCAAGAATGGGCTGCGGTGTTATTACATTTAATTAAGCACCGTGGTTATTTATCTCAGCGTAAAAATGAAAGTAAAAGCGAAAACAAAGAGCTAGGTGCGTTATTAAGCGGTGTAGACAATAATCATAAATTACTGCAGCAAGCTACATATCGTACGCCTGCAGAACTTGCTGTAAAAAAATTTGAGATCGAAGAAGGTCATATCCGTAACCAGCAAGGCGCATATACTCACACGTTTAGCCGACTAGACTTACTCGCCGAAATGGAACTTCTCTTCTCTCGTCAACAACACTTTGGTAATCCATTCGCTTCAGAAAAATTATTAGAAAATTTAACCGCACTTTTAATGCAGCAAAAGCGTGCCTTATCTGGTGAAGACATTTTAAAAAATCTCGGTAAATGTACTTTTGAAGATGAATATAAGGCGGCTAAAAATACCTATACTGCAGAACGTTTTGTCTGGATAACGAAATTAAATAATTTACGTATTCAAGAAAATGGCTTAGAGCGTGCTTTAAATGATAATGAACGTTCAATGCTAATCGAACAACCTTATGAAAAAGCCAAATTAACTTATGCACAAGTACGTTCAATATTAAATTTATCTGATGATGCAATCTTTAAAGGCGTCCGTTATTCCGGTGCAGATAAAAAAGCCATTGAAACTAAAACAACGCTGATTGAAATGAAAGCCTATCACCAAATTCGTAAGGTATTGGAAGGTAATAACCTAAAAGCTGAATGGGTAGCATTAAAGGCAAATCCAACATTATTAGATGAAATTGGTACGGCATTTTCATTATATAAAACTGATGAAGATATCAGCGCTTACTTAGCAGGAAAACTCTCTCAACCTGTATTAAATGCCTTATTGGAAAATCTTAGTTTTGATAAATTTATCCAATTATCTCTTAAAGCTTTATATAAACTTCTGCCATTAATGCAACAAGGACTACGCTATGACGAGGCTTGCCGTGAAATTTATGGCGATCATTATGGTAAAAAAACAGAAGAAACCCATCACTTCTTACCACAGATTCCAGCTGATGAAATCCGTAATCCTGTGGTTTTAAGAACACTCACGCAGGCTCGTAAAGTGATTAATGGTATAGTGAGATTATATGGTTCACCTGCACGTATTCATATTGAAACAGGACGAGAAGTGGGAAAATCTTACAAAGATCGTCGTGAACTAGAAAAACGTCAGGAAGAAAATCGTAAACGGCGTGAAAACGCAATCAAT